>Ga0172379_10002202_pt1 | contig 35434 bp, 32 predicted proteins | sample GrowelOW334metaG_FD_119756 | JGI IMG/M metagenome (GOLD analysis project Ga0172379, IMG submission 119756) | Groundwater microbial communities from an aquifer near a municipal landfill in Southern Ontario, Canada - Groundwater well OW334 metaG | ecosystem: Environmental > Aquatic > Deep... | reverse complement strand
TGCAAGAAGAAGATATAGTCTACGCCACACGAAATTGTGGAATCAAGTACGATGTCGGCTCATCGCATCCTGGGGCTGGAGAAGGTCCCAAGGGTTTGGCTGTTCGCCAATTAAAGCGGTACGTGAGCTGGGTTCAGAACGTCGTGAGACAGTTCGGTCTCCTATCTACTGTGGGCGTTGAATATTGAGAGAACTCTTCCCTAGTACGAGAGGACCGGGAAGGACGAACCTCTGGTGTGCCAGTTGTGCTCCACGCATCGCTGGGTAGCTAAGTTCGGCACGGATAAGCGCTGAAAGCATCTAAGTGCGAAGCCGTTCTCGAGATTAATATTCGTTATCAGGGTCGTCCGAGACTAGGACGTTGATAGGCACCAGGTGTATGCCGAGGTGTACTAATAACCCGAGCACTACAGAAACACAGAGTTGTGTTGTTACACATATATTTATATCCTTACATTTCTTAAAAAGAAGCATTGTCTTGGTGGTTTTTACGGTGGGGTCACACCTGTTCCCTTCCCGAACACAGCAGTTAAGCCCACCAGCCCCGATGGTAGCCGCAAGGCAAGAGTAGGACGCCGCCAGGACAATGCTTCTTTTTTTATTTTAAAAACCCTGTACTGTTTTAGTATAGGGTTTTTTTGTCTATTGTTGTTTTAGTTCTATTCTTTCTTAAACATCCACCTCAATGCAACTAAAAGTACTATTATACTCGTTGCAATGCCGATATACATCGGTTCTACATTCCACCTATACACTGGCCAGCCATATTCTTGCTTTACCCAGCCCTCCACAAGCCATAGGCCTGATGCAATAGATGCGAGAATCATTGAAATAGTTATCGCACGGTCGTTTAATTTTTTCTTGGTAAATAATACTAATAAAACCGGGAGTATTAATGTAGAAACTCCGACTGTACCCACTGCATAAATAATGCCGATAATTGATTTGAACGCAAAAATTAAAATAATAGATAAAGCAAGTGTAGCAACAATTCCGATTCTCGTAAGACGCTGTAATGAAAATTGTTTGTATTTATTTTGCAGAAAATCTACTGATACAATGGTTGCACTTGCAAATATAAATGATTCTACCGTTGAAACTATGATTGAAAATATACCGATAATAAATATTCCTTGCGCGACAACCGGCAATACATTTTGCGACAACACCATGTAGGCATCGGTTGGCGATATATAGGGGAATGCAGCGCGTGCGTAGAGGCCCGCGATGAGCGTCATCATGTCAAATAAAAACCAAAATAAAATTGAATATATAATACCGCGTTGTGCAGTCTTGCTATCTTGAGCAGCAAAACATCGTTGATAGAAGTTTGGATCTACCAAAGTCCACAATGCAAGAAGTCCCCACACAATAATTGTTTGCCAGGGCAATTCTCCTGTTAATGTCAAATGAGTTGCAGGTACGTGCGAAGCAATGAAATCAAGTCCGCCAAATTTTTGTATGGCAAATATAATAAGCAAAATAAAGCCCAGATACATGAAGCCAAATTGCAGTTTGTCAGTTTTGAGCACTGCCCAAAATCCTGCATACCATACATATATCGTAGTCATGAGAAAACTAATGGCAACTGCATAAAATAGTGAGATACCGAAAAGTAATTGTACGAAAACACCAAGTGATAACACATACGGAGCAGGTGTTGTCATGATATAGGTGAACACTGCAGCTATTTTACTTGATGAATTTCCGATCCGTTCCTTGAGTAAAGAAGCGACTGTGGGGTGTCCATGGCCATGTATTTTTTTGGCTAACAGCAGCGCAAAAATGAAGTATACAGCGTACCACACAAGCCCTTGGGTCACCCAGCCTACAAGGCCATAACCAAATATCATTTCACCCACGCCAAATATTGCACCATACCATGTCGTGACAAGCGTCATGACAAACACAGGTAGAGTAAGCTTCCGCCCAGCTGACATATACCCAGAGTCGTCTAGTTTTTTCCTGCTTATTTTGAATCCGAGAATGAGTGTAATGATGATATATACGCCAACGATGATTTGGTCAACAATATGTAATTGCATATTCGTTCAAATTAGTTAAATTCGTTTCATTCGTGTTCTATTATGAATGGAACGCGAATTGAACGAATCAAACGAATTATAACAAATTTTTTTGGAAATTTTTTAAAATTTTATCATACAAATCAGCATGCGCCACACCCACAAGATGTGGTTCATCTTGCTCTATCATGATTTGTGTATCAACGGTTTCATTTGATGTCCCAATCATATACCCTTGTCGCATTTCCAATTGATCCACTGGCCATTTGAGTCCAGATGATTTGAGTATTTTTGTTTTGTGAAGGGGATAGAGCGAAATTCGAGTACCAACAGGCAGCCCAATTTTCCATAGTTTTGGAATTCTAAATACAATATCATTGCCTACAAAGAAGATAACCTGTTTGTTTCTATATTTTGATAATATGTGCATTATTTCTAGCGTATGATCAAATCTATCTCCGGTAAATCCGAATGCAAGATACAGAGAAGCTTCTGTGAGAAGCAAAACTTTTTCTAAATCTGTTGAATTTTGATCTGCCACATGTATTACATTGGTTTTTGTTTCCCATTCACCTTTATTTTGCAATGAATCCAGGTCCCCAATGATCACATCAGGAATAATGTCCAATTCATACAAATGATTTGCTCCGCCGTCAGCTGCAACAAGAGGCTCGCCTTTTTTATATATAGATAAAAACTGGTCCATGTTTACATGGCCAGTGCCGATGAGAAAAGTATATTGATTAAACATTGATTATACTGATTATTTGTTACGTGTTGTGTGATATGTGCTATGTGAGACAAACCACCAAATTGACCATAGGATAAACGGAACACTCAAAATTTGTCCCATACTTAAAATCCACAAATCATCAATACCTTGGCGTGCTTTGAAAAATTCGATAAGGAAACGGGTTGTAAAATATGTTAATAAAAAGAGATGGAAGATGTAGAGTGGCTGTAGCCTTGAATAATGTTTTTTGTAAATAGAAAATAGAAAATAGAAAATAGAAAGTGCAATAAGAGACTCGTATATTTGTGACGGATGACGATACAGCGGTTCGAGATCAACTCGCTGAAACCATACGCCCCACGGTAGGGTAGTTGGCTTACCAATAATTTCTGAATTGAAATAATTGCCCATGCGAATGCACGCGGCAAGCAGAGGAATAGGAACAATTATTAAATCTAAGTACTGTTCGATTTTTACTTTTTTAATTTTTCTATACAACAATACGGTAAGTAGCAATCCTATTGTCATGCCGTGGCTGGAAAGTCCGCCGTGGTTGATAAAAATAATTTCAGCAGGGTTTGAAAAATAATATGATGGATTATAAAACAATACTTCGCCAAGCCGTGCGCCAATAAGTCCACCAACAATAAGCCACGTGGCAATATCATAAATTAATTCTAATTTTATGTTGCTTGTGCGTGCGAGATTTTTATAGAGTATTAACGCAAACAAAATACCAAGAGCAAGAAAAATACCGTACCATCGAATGGTGAATGGACCTACGTTTGCGATGATTGGATAGAGGTTATTTATGATCATAATCAAGTGATATTTCATTTGCGATTATAGGTGAGTAGATATGCATTGTCAAGGTTTTTTATATATCCACAGCTGAGGCTCTTGCATTCAAAATTGTATGTGATATAGTGTCCGTTGAATTTAATAAGTAAATTTTATTTTATGTCCACCGACAAGTATGATATGGTAAAACACGCGTTATTGGATCACGTTCGCGAAGTGTTTGATGAGATAGAAGAAGAAATGGCTCGATCACATGAAGAAAAGTACGCGTTGCTCGAAGACGCTCTTGACGGGGCATCAGATATTGATGAACTTCGTGTCGCGTTTGACCAGTGGTTCAATGATCATACGGAGGAATTGGAACTCGAATATGAATTGGAAGAAATGTGGAATAATGCACTTGCGAACGCGGAGGTTGTATAATAACACAGGTTACACGGAAAGTATTTAAGGATTACACGGAAAAGACGTGTAATCTTTTATTTTTAGTCACGTAGCTTGACAAAAAATGAGTTTGCATTAACCCTAAATAGGCCTTAAACTGAGTAAAGGAGCCGGGCAAGGTAGATGAGCAACCAAGCCTTGAAGAGTATTCTAAAAAATGATAGTCTATAACATACGTACGTCATGGTTTTATATCTGTGTAATCTATTATATCCGTGTAATCAATGTTATGAAAGGTAACGCACTTATCGCCCAAGGAGGTGGTCCTACTGCTGTCATCAACCAGAGTTTGGTTGGTGCTATTTTGGCATTGCGCACGCATGGTGATATTGAGCGTGTCTATGGAGCCAGACATGGTGTACGCGGTATCGTCGGAGAACAATTTGTAGATCTTACATCTATCTCAAAAGACGATTTGGAGCTGGTAGCACAAATGCCTGGATCTGCACTTGGCTCGACACGGGATAAGCCAGATTTAACCTATTGTGAGAAGATGTTTGATGTCATGAAAAAATATAATATCAGATATTTTTTTTACATTGGAGGAAATGATAGTGCTGATACCTGCCGGATTGTAAATGAATCAGCCAGACAAGTTGGGTATGAATTGCGTGTTATCCATATTCCAAAGACTATTGATAATGATTTGGTTGGGACAGACCATTGTCCTGGATTTGGTTCAGCAGCGCGTTTTGTCGCGTCCGCGTTTCGTGGAGTGAATTTTGATAATGCATCTTTGCCCGGGGTATATATTGGTGTTGTCATGGGACGCCATGCAGGTTTCCTTACCGCATCGTCAATCTTAGCAAAGCAAGAGGAAGGCGACGGCCCTCATCTCATATATACTCCAGAAAAAGTTTTTGATGTGCACCGTTTCGTTCATGATGTCAAGGATGTATATGAAAAATACGGCCGGTGTATTGTCGCAGTTTCCGAAGGAGTCGTAGACGAAGATGGTGTGCCTATTGCGACAAAGTTGAGTAAACAAGTTGAACATGACGCGCATGGCAATGTACAATTGTCGGGTAGTGGAACCCTTGGCGATCTGCTCGTGGATATGATAAAAAATAAAGCAAATATTTCTCGCGTACGCCAAGATACATTCGGGTATTTACAGCGTTCATTTTTTGGTTGTGTATCAGAGGTGGACGCACGAGAGGCGCGTGAAGTTGGTGCGCACGCGGTGAAGTTTGCCGTGTCTGGAGATGTTGATGGATCAGTTGCCATAAAACGTGTTGGAGAGTATCGTGTGAAATATGAATTAATTGGTTTGGGTGTAGTTGCCGCAAAGACGAAAAAAATGGATGATGCATTTTTTGAAAATGACCATATGGTCAGCCAAGCGTTTGTAGACTATGTAAAACCATTGGTGGGGGATATTGATTTTGGACGCACATATCATTTTTCTATTTTATAAAATTCTCTTTAATTCATTAATAAAATTCTATGATGTCTTTATCAGAAATCGCACGCGCACTTGTCGCGCCAGGAAAAGGAATTCTCGCCGCAGACGAGAGCACCGGTACCATTAAAAAGCGTTTTGATTCAATCGGTGCAGAATCAACTGAAGAAAATCGCCGGGCATATCGTGAACTTTTGTTTACGGCACCTGGAGTTGAAAAATATATTAGTGGTGTTATTTTGTATGATGAGACACTACGACAAACCACAAAAGACGGTGTACCTTTTCCTGAGTTATTGACATCAAAGGGTATCATTCCAGGAATTAAGGTCGACGCAGGAACAAAAGCACTAACCGATGGATCGCTCGAAAAAATCACCGAAGGGCTTGAAGGTTTAGATGAGCGTCTCAAAGAATACTATGAACTCGGCGCACGATTTGCCAAGTGGCGCGCGGTTATTACGATTGGCGAGGGAATACCTACTGATATATGTATTGAAGAAAATGCCAAACGTCTTGCAGAATATGCTCTAAGAGTTCAGCAAGCTCACATGGTCCCTATTGTAGAACCTGAAGTTCTTATGGATGGGAAACATGATATTAATACATGTTATGATGTAACTAAAAAGACATTATCCGTTGTCTTTGAAGAATTGAAAAAAGTTGGTGTAGATTTGAATGGAATATTGCTCAAACCCAATATGGTTATTCCTGGACAAGATGTGCCAAAAGCAACTCCTGGAGAAATTGCTATGAAGACAATTAAATGTTTTCAAGAAGTAGTTCCTGAACAAGTTCCTGGTATTGTATTTTTATCTGGTGGTCAGAGTGAGCAAGAAGCATGTGAAAATCTTGATGCAATTAATGTATATGCAGAAGTAAAGCCGTGGCAATTGAGTTTCTCATATGGACGTGCACTTCAGGCAAGCGTGCTAAAAGCATGGGGTGGAAAAGTAGAACAAATTGAAGCTGGACAACAAGCATTTTTGCATCAAGCAGAATTGACAAGCCAAGCTCGCTTAGGTACGTATATGTCTTTTGTCAAATAAATAGAGATGTAATGAATTGCAGAACTAAATACAAATTTTATGGAAAAAAAACTTCGTGTTGCAATTAATGGTTTTGGTCGTATTGGACGCATTGCTGTTCGCGTGTTATGGGATAAACCAGAAATTGAAATAGTAGCAATCAATAGCCGTTCAAAATGTGATATATATGCTCACTTGCTTAAGTATGATTCAATATATGGACCATGGGAAAAAGAAGTGGGATACAAAGAAAATACCCATCTAGTAGTAGATGGTACTATGATTCCCATGTATCACAAAGACTCGATCGATGAATTACCCTGGAGTACGCATGACGTAGACGTGGTTATAGAGTCCACAGGGGCATTCAAAGATAAAGCAAGTTGTGAAAAACATCTTACCGCAGGGGCTCGGTATGTACTAATTAGCGCGCCAGGAAAAGATGAAGATGCTACGTTGATTTACAATGTTAATCATGAAAAGTTTGATCCCGATACTCATCATATCGTGTCAGCTGCCTCATGTACGACGACGTGTCTTGCTCCGGCAGTGGCAATATTACACAAACATTTTATTATAAAACATGGTACTGTTATTACTGTTCATGCCTATACCAATGATCAACATCTGGTAGATCATCCGCATAAATCAGAAAGTTTTCGTCGTTCACGCGCGGCCGCCATGTCTATTGTCCCAACATCTACGGGAGCTGCAAAGACGATTGGAAAGGTAATTCCTGAATTGAATGGAAAATTGGATGGAAACGCACTGCGTGTCCCGGTACCTGTGCCGTCAATTATGAGTTTTGTTGCAGAAGTAGAAAAATCAACTGATCGAGATACAATAAATCATCTATTTCATGAGGAAAAGATACATTATCCGGGAAGTTTGGATGTGAGTGATATTGGTCTTGTATCTGCGGATTATATCAAGTCGCCATTTGGTGCAACTATCGATACACTTTCAACCGCAGTGACTGATGGTACGCAAGTTTTTGTTCAGGCTTGGTATGACAACGAGTGGGGCTATGTGACTCAGTTGACCAATTTACTTGCGTATATGGGAGAAAAAATAAAAAATAAGAAAGATATGGTGAGGGTAGAAATTGAACAGGGAAAGATAGTAAAAGAATATTGAAAAAAATTTGAAAAGATATTAAAATATTGAGATATTGGGATATTAATTAACTTCTAATTGGCAGGGAATCATATGACAAGTTCAGCGAAAGAATATTATGCAAAGAGTGAGGGAACAATTACCTTAAGCTGGGAAGATGTTGAGAATGATGTCTTGAAAATTATTGATGATATGAAGCACGATGGCTTTGAGCCAGATATTATTGTTTCGATCGCACGTTCAGGCCTGATACCTGCGTCCATGATTGCCTACGCGCTTGGGAACAAACAATTGTATGTAATAAAAGTTGATTTTTCCAAAGTACAAAAAAATGGCCAGGACCAAGAGCTCAATGATCGACCTATTATTACTCAGGAATTGACCAAAGATATTCAGGGATTAAAAGTTTTGGTAGTTGATGAAATGGTGGTATCTGGTTCAACATTGAAATTAGTAGATGCATACATGGGAATAAAAAATCCTGGCGAAGTTCGTTATGCAGTCCTGTACAAACAGCCATGGGCAGAATTTAAACCTCAATATTCAGGCAGGGAAGTTACGGAGTGGCCGTTGTATCCATGGAAAGAATTGCGCAACAATGTGCTTGATCCACGCGCCAAAACTCTTGCCAAAACAGAATCAAAGTAATATCGATTTTTAAAAAACGGCTTAGCGCCGTTTTTTGTTTGACGTATTGTAATAAGGTCATGTATAGTTACGTTGTCTGTTTTTTTAATCTCAATCTTATTCTTAATCTCAAATTTTATGGAAGAACAAAACGTACATTACGTATGCACAGGCGAGTGCGGCGGCATATCAGATACACCAGGTACATGCCAGGCTGAGAGTTGTTCAATGCACGATGAACCTCTAACAGCATGTTCGTGTACTGACGGAGAACATAAAGAAGTTTTGAGCGCATAATTCTCAATAAAAAATCCCCCGAGTACTCGGGGGATTTTTTATATTTCAGTATATAGTTGAAATAACTATACACTGAACTCCTGCGCGCCCGACGTGGTCGGGCGCGCGCTCCTTGTCCCGCCGCAGCGGGGTCGTATCAGGGCGAGATCAGGACACACTGTCCGTTCTCGCCACAGCACTCGTTCCCGGCGACCCCATCCGTGTCGCACAGGAACCCGGGTGGCAGGATACCGAGCTCGCACCGCCCGTAGGGGCCGCAGCCCCCGTACGAGCAGGGCGGCACCACCATGGCGCCGCACTGCTCGTCGTCCCGGCACCAGATAGCCCCGGGGCAGTCGTCGACGCCGCCGCAGTCCGGGTCGTCGCAGTCTGCGAGGCCATCGGCGTCGTCATCCTCTCCGTTGCCGCAGCACGTGCCAACCGGCTGCGGGTTGGGGTTCTCGATCTGTTCGGAGCAGATGTCCCGCTCGATGGGACATCCGTCCACCCAGCCACAGTCGGGGTCGCGGCAGTCGATCCGGCCGTCGCTGTCGTTGTCGAGGCCGTCCGTGCAGTGCAGCGACTCGTCGGTTGGGGTTTGTTCCCCGACGAGGCAGTGCCCGGCGGCACCGCAGTGCCAGCCGGGTAGGCATCCCTCGCTGCACGGGCACGGCAAGCCCGCGCACCTGTGGTCCCCGACGGCGCAGACGTCGTCGAGGCAGACTTGGTCGAGGACGTCCGACACCGTCGTCACCTCGATGTCGACCTCGACGGCGTCAGCGTCCGAGGGACCATCCTGCCACTCGGCCCCCTCGATGGCGCAGCCGTGCAGGGAAGAGGACACCGCGATCACACCGATGACCAAGATGGCGAAGCCAAGAATCGTCAGCGCGATTTTGAACCAGTTGCGGTCCTCCTCGTTCATGCGGGGAATCTTGCCCCGACTGTGCAGGCCTCTTCTCGAGGCCGTCTTCTTCTCGGGGCTCTTGGCCCGCTGCCTCTTGCCGCTCATGAATAGTCCTCCGTGGCTTGACGCGCGCCTCTATTGACGCGGGTCGACGTGGAAGATAAGTTAAAGAAATTTTAACTCATGTTCCACGCCGACAAATGAAAATAAAAAAAAGAACAAGGTACTTGAAATTATCATTTTTTTGGGTCTAAGTCAAGGGAAGTGTGGTATACTACAATAAAATTAAAGATCATAAATTCTGGAAAAGGGGAGGAACGAATAATTTAGTAATTTAAAGTATTTATGAAAAAAACTCTCATCATTCTCATTATTTTTCTTGTGCTTCTTTTTGGCGCAAGTATTTGGTTTTATTTTTTCTATTTTCGAGGAATTTCTCCGGCAATTTTGAAATCCCCGCAAAATATTGCTGATCTATTGTCAAACCAAAATAATACCTCAACTCCTGATCAAAATACGACAGATATGCCATTGCAATTACCACAAGGTTTTTCTATTTCTATCTTTGCGAAAGATCTCCCAAACGCGCGAGTTATGGCTTTTGATGAATCGGAAAATCTTTGGGTAAGTCAACCGAACCAGAATACGGTTTCATATTTAGAAATAAAGGATGGAAACGTAATCAAACAAACAACTCCGCTTGAAAATTTAAATAAACCGCACGGATTGGCAGTTAGTTATTGTACGACCATGTGTATCGAACAAATTCCTGGCGAAAACGAAGGAGGATGTCATGATACATGTGAATTGTATGTTGCACAAGAAAATGAAGTAACACGTTTTTTGTATAATCCGTCTGATTTGAATGAAACTATTAATGCTACTCGTAAAAAAATAGTCGAATTGCCAGCAGGCGGACGACATGCGACACGCACGTTGTTGCATAAATCCGATAGCACGTTATTAGTTTCTATTGGTTCAAGTTGTGACGTGTGCTACGAAGAAGATAACCGTCGTGCGTCAATTATTGCAGTAGACACAACCGAAGGAAAGTTTGGTGAGTGGCAAAGTTATGCAGTTGGTCTGCGCAATAGTGTATTTATGACACGTAATCCCAAAACTAACGAAGTGTGGGCAACAGAAATGGGTCGAGATTTTTTGGGTGATAACTTACCGCCGGACGAAATTAATATTATTAAAGATAGACAATTGGATTCAAATGACCTACCTGGCGATTATGGTTGGCCCATATGCTATGGAAAAAATATTCATGATGCGCAATTTGATAAAAATCAATATATTCAAGATCCTTGCGCCAGCAGACAACCATCTCATATTGATTTACAAGCGCATTCTGCACCTCTGGGTCTTGCATTTATCCCAGATACATGGCCGGAGGATATGAGAGGTGATTTGCTTGTGGCATATCATGGATCATGGAACCGCAGTACTGCGACCGGGTATAAAGTCGTTCGTATCAAACTAGACGAGCAAGGAAATTATGAAGGCACTGAAGACTTTATCACGGGATGGCTTACCTCAGACAATAGGGCACTTGGCAGACCAGTAGACCTTGTGTTTGATGATACAGGGGATTTGTATATTTCAGATGACAAGGCAGGAGTGATTTATAAGGTTGTGTATTCTAAATGAAACTGGACTGTTTGAAACAGGGATTTTGTGATATGATATTCACATAACACTTATCACGTAACACATAACACATAACATGTAACACGTATCAATCGTTAATCTTGAATCTTTAATCTTCAGTCTTTACTTTATCAGAGCATTAGAACTTACTATTTAAATTTACTATGAAGTATGTAATTGGTTTCCTCGTCATTGCTCTTGGAGCATTCATGGTTATCAAGACACAGTGGATGATAGAAAACTTTGGCCACAGTGAATGGGCAGAGGCCAAGATTGGCGGGGGCGGCACGCGCCTCATGTACAAGGTGTTGGGCATTGTATTTATTTTTCTTTCTCTCATGGGCATGACAGGCATGCTTGGTAATATGATTATGAAGTTTTTTGGCAGATTATTTGGATTAGCTCCGTAATATGTCGTATCATTCTGGTAACCAACTCATTGATCCAGCTCTGTTGTTTGAAAAAGTACATTTGCACGAAGGTATGCATGTGGCAGATTTTGGCTGTGGACGCACAGGCCATGTGGTATTTCCCGCGTCTCTTGTAGTGGGTGTTAAGGGAATCGTATACGCGGTTGATATTTTAAAAGATGTATTGGAAAATGTACGTAAGCGGGCTATGCTCGAAGCAATTCATAATATTGAAACTGTCTGGGCAGATCTTGAAAAAAGTGGAGGAATTGCCATTCCTCACAAGACACTTGATGTTGGATTTTTTGTAAATGTCTTGTATCACATGAATTCATATGACACTACGTTGAATGAAGTTGCTTCAATATTGCGCGACAAGGGCAGGATTGTGGTGGTGGATTGGGAGCGCAGGTTATCTACGATCGGACCAAGCGAAGATAGCATGGTACGTTTTGATGACATTGCCTCCTGGACAATGAATAATAATTTTGTGGTTCAAGAAGATTTTAAAGCGAGTCCGTATCATAGGGGGTTAGTGTTGTTCAAGGCGGAGTAAATATGCCTCAAACGGAAAAACAAAAGACAGGCACATGGGGTGAAGAATATTCAGCCTCTTTTTTAATTTTAAAAGGATATGAAATTATTGGTAAAAATTTTTCAATTCCAAAAATTGGCGAAATAGATATTATTGCGTATCATGATAAACCTCACTTTGGCAAAACACTTTGTTTTGTAGAGGTCAAAACACGCGGAGAAGATGATGGGAGTGCCGAGCGTGCGGTGGGTAAAAGTAAAATGAAGCGTTTTTTACAAACAGCACATATATATTGTATGGAGCGTAAGATAGATATTGATCGCACACCCATACAATTTGAGCAAATAAGTATTTATCGCGTAGGAGGCGCGATCTCGTGTCATCATTATGAAATACCGGTTGAATAAAATGTAAATTTGGGCTACAATTAGCACAGAGAATTAATTTTTTATATGGCTTCAATTACATATACAGATAAAGACTTGGCACAGATAGCTTCTGACTTTGATAAGGCTATTTTGAAATTGAAAAATAAAAAAAATGCAATTTTAAAAAAACACATCAACAAAGTAGAAAAGCAAAAAGTGTACGATATCCTTCAAAAAATACATTCTATAAAAGATTAGTATGTCTAAACAAGACATCGTAACCAAGAGATCTGTACCACAAGTAGACGAGATGGCCCCAAGGGAGGTTGGTTTTCCTGTTGAAAAAAAAGGAGAAGTAGACGAAGGACGACAGGCCGCCGAGCTTTTGCGTGTTGTTGAACAGGAGACTCGTGAGCTGGAGGCAGGACTTGGTGTGTTAGAAGGTATCGAGGATGGTGCTGACGAGGAGACAATTGTTGAGGCGTCTCAACTAAGAGAAGAAATAGAAGAAGTGAAGAGAGGTTTTCGTGAACGAATACGAACTTGGTGGACCCAAAAACATAAAGTAAGACAGGATAAAAAAGATGTTCAACGAGAACGCGATCTTGGGATAATTGATAATCAAAAAATAATAAAGGATTTGGAAAAACGGTTGGAAAGAGTAAAGAAAAAAGCTGATTTATTGAGAAACAAAGAAATAAGTCAGATAAAGAAAAATACGAAGAAGCCTGTTGAGTATGAGGAACAAAGGACTATGTTTGACAGGGCCGCTCTTAGTCAGGCAGGAGAATTGGTTGCATTGGGGACTGATTACCATAAAGCAACAAAAGAAGACCTTGGAAAATGGAGAGAAATAAATGGCCAGATTGATTTGTTATTATCTGCTGGGGCTCGGGCTGCGATAGCAGATGGAGATTTTGAAAAAGCCGTCGAGATGATAAAAATCATGCCAAAGGACAGCGAGAGAAATTATGATGTTTCATTAGCGCTGTTTAATAAAATTATGTCTTCATACGGAGTTCATGAAGGACATGAAATTCAACCAGCGGATAATGTGGCAGAATTGCGTGTCCGTTTTCAACTTCATGATCAAATCAAAGCAGAGGCTCTTCGCTTATTTGAAACAGATGCCTTACTTACAAAGAGATTCGATGAATACTCCAGCCCCCCGAGCAGTGAATGGAACACGCGTGTCATGCTCCCTGGTGAACTCGCTTTGAAACAATATGGGGACGATGCAGTTGATTCCTTTTATCAGATTGATGAAATTTCTCGTGTTTTTGTTTTGGGAGAAATGGTTGGTAACAAAAAAGAAGGGTGGAAAAGAGCACTTCAACAAAAAGAAAAATTTATGCCCTATGTCCAACTGGTTATTGAGGTCCATGCATGCTTGGGAGATTATCCTGACTTCCAGCCAGGGGACCATGTGTTCACTCAAAAGGCCGTATCTATTTCTGGCGCTAAACGTGAAGAAGCGATGGAAAAGACAAAATCACTGTTGTTAAAGTCCAAAAATTTAGACTGGGCAGAGGTGTATGGTTGTCTGTTGGCCGGTTCTGTGGCAGATATATCAGCTGAAGAATTGGAAAAGATACCTTTCGAACGCATAAAAGTGCTCGCTGCTCTGCCTGTTATATTTGGTGATGATAAATTGACTCAAGCATTAACAAAAGAAGAATTGCGATCATGGAGCACGTACACCGATTTTTCTTATGATTGGAGGAAGAGCTATTGGGATTCAAGACGCAGTACTTTTGATAGTTATACTGCGGATAAATTGGTCACATTCGCAAGGGGGGCGACTCCAAACGTACGTGCGTATGCCTGTGCATCGCAGCCCTATCGTAAATGGAAGAATAGTGAGGAGACGGATGAAATTGGAGTTACACAGTTGGTGGTCGGCCTTGGTAACTTGGAATATACGGTCGAGGCCGTTCCTGAAAATCTAAGGGAAAAATTTTTTTCATCAATTAAACCTGAAAGGGCAGGAGGACATAACCATGAACATGTATCGCAATTATTTAAAAAAGGTTGTGTTTCAAATTACTGGGAATGCCTTGAACTGATGGGGGAAGAACATACATTGTCTTTGCAATCACTCTTAAATACGAGTGGTATTTTTGAAGATACAAGTTGGGAGGAAGTGAGCAAGGGAATCAGAAATGTGATACGCGAAGTACCCGCGTGTATTCCAACCTTAGACGTGACTAACAGAAAAACCCTTGAGGGTTTGCGGCGGGTTGCTGCTGAAGGAACAGAAGTAGGGAAGGCCATGACGCTTTTTAAATATTTTACCGAAGGCAGAGACAGCTTTGTAAAGAAAAAAAGAAAGAGATATTCAAACGAATATACGTATGAAAACGTGACACGCGGACCAGATATGGTAGATATGTATTTATTTACAGATTTTGTCGAGAAATATTTTCGTGAAGACAGCGATGCTATGGTCAAAATATTTAGCGCAACATATTCTCTCGACGAGCTTGAGATAAAAGCATTGCAGTTATACTTGGATGGTAAGTTTTCTCCAGGACAGGGACAGTATTATGATACGCCAGTCTTGGAAGGTTGTCTGTATAGTATTATGGATCGTTGTACGGGGTCTGGCGCGAAGGAACTTAGTGATGCGACGAAATATCTCGATGAAATAAGCGTGTTAACAAAGGAAGAGAAGGATTTATATATTGGTTTTTCTGATTTTTTTGGGGCTTGTGACGTCCAGATAATACGTGAGGGCAACGCAGCAGCTTTGGTGGAAATAGCGCGCAAGTTTCCTGATGTGAAATTTCCTATTGACACATACAAAAAAATGCTTGAGCGTCCTGATTGTATTGGTTTATATTATTATTTGCCATCGTTTGAAATTAGAGGTTTTGATCATGGGGATACTTCGCATAAAGAAATTTTGGATAAGCTGACACAACTCAATGACCAAGGCTTAGATCGTCGTTATTATTCTTCCCAATGCGTTCTGAGACAGGGGGACAAAGAGTTGTCTCATTATGCTCTAAAAGACATGCTTGAGTACGACGCAGAAGCGATAGTGTTTATAGCAAATTTAGTTGCCCAATATAACCCCCATGCGAGTTTCCACGATGTCTTGTATTTGATCGCTGGCACTGGCAAGAAAACATTAGCAGATGCTCAGAGCGCTGAAGAACGTTTTATCAAACAAGCACATATAGGGGCTTTTAGCGGTACAAGGGATTATCTGTTTCCATATGATGAGCAAGAAATACTTTTGTATGACCTAGATGGTGTGAAAAAAAACATACAGCGTGCAGAAGCTGTTTTAGGCAGACCATTGCAAATAGATGAAAGAAGACATTTTACCAAAGACTTTGTGTATGCCGCGTATGCTCCGGTAGTAGAAAAAATTACATCAAGTAGGGAAATTTTGGAACTATTTTTAAAAAATAAGAAACGCGACTATTCCTTAAGCGGCATTGAATCTGTAGATGAGGTGTATCTTCGTGACAAAGTATTTTGGTCGTATTTGCCTTCTTCAGACACTATGAAAGATAGTGCTCTTCTTGAATTACACATGAGAATTGCACATCTGTTTGTTGATTCAGGGATCGAGGTTGCCACTGAGGGCAACAACTGGTGGAACTTTTTGTATAAATCATATGAAAAGAATCCGTTGGTATTTAGCGACGGATTTCTGTCTGTCTTTAAAGGACAAAAAATCCATGCAAATGCCCTGGTTGATTTGGCCGATCGAATCCCATCTGATCTGAGTGATTCGATGATGAGTCGAATTAAAAGATACTTGCATTTAGCCTCCCCTGGTTCATCTGAATTTAGAAATTTTTTAGCAGAGGCAGGAAGTGAAAAATGCGAGAGTGAATTAGACATGCTGGAAGATTTTCAAGAAAAATTAGGGGCGGGAAGCATAGAACCTTTTATACCATACGCAATAAAGTTAATATCTGAAGGAAAAAATGCCGAGCAGATTATACAACAAATTGATGAATTATTGCCTTCGGAAGAAGCACCGTATTCTGAAGGTTTCGAGAAAAAAACTGGTATAAGAGGATATAATCTATTTGAACAGTGGTGGGTAGCTCGAAATAGAGGAGGGCTAGAACCTGTTAAATCAATTTTGCCAAAAACCATTGAAAAAATATTAGAGCCGCTCATGACTAGTCAAAATAAACAGCTACGGGAATTTTATTCTTTGACTCCCGAATTGAATTCATTGACAGCTGAGTGTGCCGCACGTCTTGAATTGCTGGCAGGTAAGTTTGAGAAACCGCCAAATTCGTATAGAACAAATTATCTAGAAAATTTGGTCACCATAGCAAAAAGTCCTAATTTTGAACACGTCTTTGGGATATTGTCTAGCGAAAGAATTGAGGAAATTTTTGCTAGCGATCCGCAGCAGGTTGCACATTTCTGTAATGGTTGTAGCGAGATCGTCGCTGAACGGATCTTTTCTCTGCCTGATTGTGTTACTTATCGGTTAGCAGATGCCGCTGATTATCTTGCGGATCCCTCATTTCCTCAAATGGTAGAGTTTGTGCAGAAAATGAAAGAAATTTTTGGAGAGAAGTTTACGATTTCAATTTACCAGCTTTTACTTATGGATTTTAGCGTTGATCTTGAAAATATAAAAGAATTAGAAGCAGGGTGCTCCCAAAGACCGCTTACACCAGAAATGCTCAAGCGTCTGCGCTTTGGGCTGGATGATGCGTCTGTCCGTGATTCAGTAGATAAAACAATGACAGCATTTGATAACTATGCTGTTTTACCGCTTGAACGTGTATTGCCGGCTGTTGCAAAGCTGGGGCCTGAACTTCGTTGGCAAGCAATTTTTAATAATATAGGAAATTTGGGTTGGAATTTACTTTTGCATCACATGGATTATCTCGAAGAAAAGATGGAATTTTCAGACGAGCAAGTAAGTAAATTAGTTGTAAAGTTGTATGAACATAACGCCCGTCCAGAAGCAGTTAGTTTTAAAGTTTTCCGTTTGCTTTGGGACGCAGGAAATAGAGGAGAAATAAGAATATTACCCAATGAATATGGTAATGAGTATATGGCCCGTATTTTAGCGGCATATCAAGGTGATCCCGATGAGTTGCTTGGGTATATAAGCCGTGATGGCGCTGCTGTGATGAAAAAGGTGCATTATAGTTCTTTCCCAGAATTTTTTAAAGATTCAGCTTTGTTTTGGCGTTTGTTGGCTGAGTCCGATCCTAGAGAAATTCTCATGCGTTCACAGGAAATGCCGAAAGGGGTATTAGATTCAGATACATGGAGAAAAGCGCTTAGACCATTGATAAAAGATTCTCCCGATTTATTGTGGATGCACAGAGCCGATATCCCGTTTGTGGAAGGAGAATTTGAAGCATTGATAGACAGCTCTATAGAAAAAGGGAACAGTTCGACAGTTGCTCATATTTTGCTTGAGAGCGTGAATGGAGCTATTGAACTTTCAGAAGCTAAAAAAGATGACGCTATAGAGCATTATATTAAACGTGGCGGAGATTTGAATTTTTTGAGAATAGATCAGAGCCAGGAAGATTTGTCAGAAAGTCAAAAAAAGTTTGTACCTTTGTTCAGATCATTCACGGATAAGTTGATACGAAGAGGCATAGAGAATATCGCGGAAGTAATTGAATTGTTGAACACGTTTGCCGATTCAAATGCTTTACCACTGGAATACATGAGTGCGGTACTTGAATTTGCAAATATTTTGTCTGAAACAGATACTGAATTGAATAAAAAAATTGAAGAGTTGGAGGTAAAAATGATTTTGCAGTTTGATCCGACAATACGCAGTTCTTTTAACGATCCTAATAAACTAGGTAGAATTAAATCTCTGGTTGTCTCACATCTCGTGGAGCACGTAACCAAATTGCAAGAAAACCAGACGCCTCAAGAGGAAATGATAAGAATATTACGAACAGAATTGTTAAAAATAAAAAGGATTTATGATAGTTCTGATTCCACTGAGTCTGACCGCAGATTGATTTTTAGAGACTTGTATTCATTTGAGCAATGCCAAGATTTGACACCTGCTTTGGCTAACGTGCCTCCAGAAAAAAAGAAACATGCAGCTGAAGAGATTGTTGTTGAAGATCTTCATGAGGTGTTGATTTTATCGGGATGTAAAAGAGAAATAAGAACCGAGACAGACCGTGCGCGGGCTGGGCAAGCGCTGCAAATGGCAGACGCGAGAAACAGACAATTGGCCGAGCAGACAAAAGCAGAAGAGAGACATAATCTATCTTTACCTCATGGAGCTTTAACACACGGCCTTCCCGCCCACGTTCTGGAAATGGTTTTGGAAGTTGGCAATCTCAGCGGTGAATTATTGGGTTCGGGCGGTAAGACAGATGCTTCTGGACTGTTGGGCGTGGATACCTCCCAAGTAGTAACCTCTGACGAAAATAGTTTTGCTGATAAGTATAGAGCTTTAATGAATTTAGGTTACGGCCAGATACATTTAATCTATGGAGATTATCATAATGAAAGACGCAAACCATATCACTCTGGGGCCATTGGTTCTGATCATGAATTGGTTAGAGTGGGTATACCGAGCACCGAAATAACGGGAATGATAATTAAAAATGATACCCTGCTTCAGCAGGTAAAGGAAGACATAGCAGGAAAAGGATTTTATATACCTATTTTGGACACACAAGGAAAATTACTTTTTGAACCCGCCGAATTTGATCAGATGAAAGTTTTCTACCACAGTCTGACACAGCATGGTTACCCAAGAGAAGTTGCAAAAAATGTATATGAATATTATAAAACCCTTGAAGGTAAATCAGATACTAAACACGCTGTCGTGCTTAATAAGGCTGTTGAGGCAGCTGTAAGTGGTGAGTTGGTAGAAGATCTAGCCATTCTAGTAGATTTTTTGCGTACCAATGATCTAAACAGTAGAAGCCTCGAGTGGTATCAGAAATCTTCATTGGCGGATATATTGAAAGTAATTAAGAAGAGCGTTGGCGTAAAAAGTCGTGAACGTGCACGCACCCTTCTTTTTGGAAGTCAGTCAAATCAGAGAAGAAGACTGGGAGAGTCAGTTAGTCGCCAGACTAAAGAGCCAATAGTTAGGCAAAGCCATTCATTTATTGATGCTTTTGAAGAAAAGCAGATTCCTTTTATAGGCGAAGAAACTGGTGAATATGACAAAGCGTTGGTAGACTTATTATTTAAGAGGAATTCTTTCGAAAGATTGCAAGAAGTATCTACACTTTTTACTGAACAAAAGAAAAAGTTAATGAGAACACTATGGAATAACGTGTGGGATGATTTGGAAAAAGATCCTGCGTGGGCAGAAAAGAGTGAAGAATTAAAAAGATATAAAGAAATTATTATACCTACGATTGCGGGGAGCGGGGGGCGTGGAGAAATTGTTTTGGGTTCAGACCTCGATTACAACTTGATTGTTGATGACCGAAACATTCCTGAGCAAGGTGACACCAGAGTCCAACTTTTATCTCGATTAAGCAATTTTGTCAATACCGTGCTTGCGGAAAGAATTAATGCGGTCTTGGAACATAATGACATACGCGCTGACGCCGGGTTAGCCAAAGAAGATAGACAGCCCTTTATGCTCATGAGTACTATTGAATCTTTTACTATCGATGTAAACAAGAGAAGACAAACCGAGGAACCAACAGAAATTGTAGATAGTGAACCACTATTTGTCGAGCAAAGACATGTAGTTCAAGACGCGCGTGAAGCTCTTTTGGCAAAAAACCAGAGCAGCTATTTACTGGAATCATTTGTACTGCGTGATTTGGAAAGAGGGCTTGGGAAACAATCATTTATTGAATCATTCGAAGAATTATACAAAAGTGCTGCGAGTGGTAAGATTCTTGATAAGATAAAAGAATCTCTTCAGAGAACGGTTACTTTCAAAATATATCATTTAATGTTTAGGGCGTTTGAAACAAGCGGCGCAGGGGGTATTGATAAGAGCGAATCGCGCGATATACCTTCTACTACAACTGGAAAAGTAGACTTCTTGGTTGAACATAATGTGTTAAGTGGAGAAGAAGCGAAAACGTGTAAAGAGTTGCTGCTTATGGCTTATAAATTAAGATTTTTAGGTGAGCTATATTCAGATGAGGCACAAGAGAAAGGCTTAAAAAAGGTTAAAAATGTTAAGTTTAGACTAGATGAATTTTCTTATGAAGAGCGTGAGGAATTATTTGCTATGTTGAGGAGATTCCGTGAAACAGTGTTATATAAGTAATTTCTTGTTAATTTTAAAGGTGTGGTTGGATTTGCTTGACAAAATAACTTGTCTATGATACTCTATTGACAGTAAGTAGCATCCTAAAGATTGCTGCTTTTTTTAAACACTAATTTTACAGATTAGGACAGATTACACTGTTTCGAATCTGCGGAATCCATTTTAATCAGTTTAAATCAATGCATTATGTCCGAAATCACTAAATCAATTCAATTTATCTGCGACGAGAAAGGCCTTTCATACGATATTGTTATGGAAGCGCTTGAATCAGCTCTTGGTGCTGCCTATCGCAAAGACTTTGGCAATCGCCAGCAAAATATACATGTAAAATTTGACCCTGAAACGGGGGACATGAAAGTGTGGGATGAAAAAGAAGTTGTCGAAGATATTGCCGAGGATGTGTTGTTGCACGATCAAGAAGAAATGATGAAACGTCGTGAAGACGCACGCAAAGATGGACGTGAATTGACTGATGAAGAAATGGAAGATTTGGTCAAATTTAATCCAAAGAATCAAATCATGATGACACAGGCAAAAGAACATGCTAAGAAACCAAAAGTAGGAGATATTTTGAAAATTGACCTTGAAGTGCCAGGCGATTTTGGACGCATGGCCGCACAAACTGCAAAGCAGGTCATTATTCAAAAACTTCGTGAAGCAGAACGCAATACCGTTTTTGGAGATTTCAAATCTCAAGAAGGAAATATTGTGCAAGGTATTGTACAACGCAGAGATAGAAGCGGCGGATTCACCATTGACCTTGGTAAAATCACAGGCATCCTTCCTCCAAATGAGATAATCCAGCGTGAGAGGTACAACCTTGGCTCACGCATGAAGTTTTATGTTATTGCCGTAGAGATGGGTAACCGGGGACCTGAAATCATTTTATCACGCAAAGACAAACGCATGGTTCAGGTTGTATTTGAGCAAGAGATTCCAGAAATTTCGAGCGGGGAAGTAGTAATCAAAGGAATTGCGCGCGATGCAGGCAATCGTTCAAAAGTTGCAGTTTGGACTGATGATGAAAATATCGATCCTATCGGATCGTGTATTGGCCAGCGCGGCAGTCGTATCACGACCATTATTGATGAACTTGGTGGAGAAAAAATAGATATCATCCAATACAATGAAAATGCAGTTGAATATATCCGTTTTGCTTTGTCTCCGGCAAAAGTTGATAGTGTGGAATTGAATGAAGAAGCAAAAGAAGCAATTGCAAAAGTGGCATCTGACCAATTTTCTCTTGCTATCGGACGTGATGGACAAAATGTTCGTCTTGCAACTGAGCTTACAGGATGGAAAATAAAAGTAGTGGATGTAAATGCTGGAAAAGAAGTGACTCCTGAAACAGTTGCCGAAGTGCCAGTTGAAGTGGAGAAAAAAGAAGATGTCGTTGCCGAAGAAAAGAAAGAAGAGCCAGTGGTAGAAGAAAAAGTTGAAGAGAAAAAAGATGAATAAAATATTGGATATTAGGATATTGAATATTAAAATGGCGAGCGTATGCTCGTCTTTTTAATTTACGACGCGGGTGAGAGACTTTAGAAGATGCTACCTATTATCCATGCGATACCACCTATAACTAAGGCAACAACCATTATCATTAAGTAAATAAATATCACACCCATAAAGTGATATCCAAGAGAAGCAAAAGATCTCTTAATAAAACTATCCGATATTAGCCATCCTTTATAGCTAAATGTGTCTTCTTTTTTCATATTCTAATTAAAAGCTTTCTAGCTTTAGGCTGTTATTGGATGTAAATTATTTTTACTCTTTGTTTTTTGTCGTCGTTCAATCAATCGGTGGGCGAATTCGTCAATCTCAGCTTTTTTATTTTCTTTTTAGTTTATTAAGTAGATTAGCTAACCACAAAAAGAATTTTTGTATCCAAGATCTTTCTTCTTCTTTTGCTGCTGTAGAAGTGGGATTTTCGTTAATAATGATTTCTTTCTGTTCATTTTCAATATTGTCTTCTATTTTTTGCTCCTTTTCATCTTCAGTCGACTGTGTATTATTTTCTATTATACTTTTTTCTACATCACTTTCAGTTTTTCCTGTTGTAAAATTTCCATTTTTATCCATCTCTTCTTTGTTGTTCTCTTCTACAGTGTTCATATTTTCTGTTTCATTTGGGTTATTTTCCTCTGGTTGGTTATATGTATTTTTAGTTTCAGTTTGTGGTTCGTGAGTTGTATCTTTTGGTTTTGTTATTTTAGACAAAACATTCGCCTCAGCTTGTCCCAAAAATGGTTTAAAGTTAACTTCTCCAAGAGAAAAATCGTCATTTTTATCATAAATTAAATTGTCGATATCCGCCTCATTGGCAGTACCCCAATAATTGTCGGACAAGTTAATGTTTGAATTAGTGTCATATAATAAAGTAGCAAATTCCTTATTATTATAAATATTGTTATGGTTTATCGTTAATGAACAACCTGAATCGGGTTTAAAATTTATAAAAATTATTCCGTTGTTTGCATTATCGATAATATTATTGTAGGTAATAGTCGGGCAAGAATTATGATCAATTCTTATACCACCACTCAACGAACCACCGGCATTTGTATTGATAATGTCATTTTTTGTTAATGTAGGTGAACCTTCAACTATATAAAATTCTTCCCCTGTGAATTTATTACTTTGAAAGTAAGGAGAACCACTAAAAATAATTATTCTCCCTTCGGTTATACTATTGCCAATTATTTGTGAATTTCCGCCAGATATAGAAAGAGCGTCCCTACTACTGCCATTTATATTTCTAATGATATTATTTCTGATCATGGGGGATGAATTATTGACACTTATTGCACCTTTTCCTTCATTTTCTGCATAACTATCATTTGAACCATATTCTATAATACTATATTCAATAATACTTCCTGTATTATTACTACTACTCCAACTTTGACTTTGTCTTGTAAATGAAATTGACCCCCAACTAAATTCAGCGTTAAGAGTAGGGTCTTCAGCCGTGAATTTTATCTTATTGCTTTGTGTACCTCTTGCAGTAAGTGTCCCATCTATCTTCATATACAAACCTTGCCCCATAACTAAATGTTTTCTAAATTTTACTATTACTCCTGGCTCAATAGTTAAATTAACACCACTATTTACTAAAATATTTCCAGTGATTATATAAGGACTACCATCTAGTCCCCAAACTGTATCTTCACTAATGATTCCTTTGACTTCCGTTTCAGCGTCTACTTGGTTAGAAGTAATTAAAAAACCTATTGAAGCAAAAAATATGACAGAAAAAATGTAAATTATTTTTTTCATAAAATTTTATGTAAGATTTTTTATTTAAGACTTTTTATAGTTTTTGGTAGCCCCCAACACATTATAAGTATACCAGCAAGTATAACAAGTATCCCCGGGGAAAGACTTGTTATGTAAAGTGGTACTTCTTTAAAATCAGCTAAGATTTTCCACTCTCCTTGTGCACCAGCCTTTATTAAAAATGTTCCCATGCATACACAAATTGCAGATAATAAGAAATACAAAACGGTTATTATTACTCTAACCCACCCGTCGCTTATTCTATTAGTTAAATTCATATTTTTATTATTGTGATTTAAAAAATTTAACAAAATATATTAATTTTCATGATGAATTTGCTGATCATAATTTATATATTCTAATTTAACATCCTCAAGTTTTTCTTTAAATTTTTTATTGGTTTTACATTGATATTGGACAGTATTAACAAGCTTATCATCAAAATCGTTATTTTTTTGAATCCGTTCATAGATTCCTATAGTAATTTTTCTTTGCGATTTATTGATGGTGATATTTGCTAGATATTTGGACATATTTAAAATTAATTTTGTCAGTTTTTCTGTAATTAACGATAAAATTTTTTTTCAATCACTCGTTCTAATTCGCCCCCCGTCAATCACAAAAACAAAAAGTGTAAATAATTTATTTCCACTAACCTTTATACCAACTTGCAGTATAAAAGGCTAATGCTAAAATATGCTATAATTTTTTGAATTCAGGGTTATACCTTTGTAGGCATAGGATGTGAGGAGTATATCGCATCTTTTCTCTCATCGCAACCAGTTCGGGTTGAATAAAAAAGGCAATCATGCTATACTCCCACCCGCTTAATTTAACGCGTCTTTAGGAAAACTAAGGCGAACAATGAATTTTTTTACTATGTCAGGAATATTCCAAACTATTTTATATCAGCCAATTTTTAATGGCTTTGTTGCGCTGTATAATATCATACCCGACATGGGCGTGGTGATTTTGATTATTACGCTTATTACAAAAGTGGTCTTGTATCCTTTGACCAACAAATCCATTAAGGCACAGAAGTCTCTGAGTGAACTCCAGCCAAAATTGGATGAAATAAAAGCAAAAAATAAAGGAAACCAGCAGGCAATCGCGCAAGAGACCATGAAATTGTATAAAGAAAACAAGGTAAACCCATTTGGTTCATGTTTGCCTTTGCTTATACAATTACCTATATTTATTGCTTTGTATTGGGTATTGCGTGCGACATTGACTACTGATAATTTTGATTTGCTCTATCCATTTGTGCAAAATCCAGGGCACATCAATTCAGTGACCTTAGGTCTTTTTGATTTATCAAAAGGTAGTGTTATTCTCGCGGTACTCGCAGGAGCCTCACAATTTGTGCAAGCGCGTATGTTTGTACGCAAAAAAGCTCCGAAAGAAGCTGGAAAAGCTGGCAAAGACGAGAGCATGACTGCAATGATGAACAAACAGATGATGTATATGATGCCTCTTTTGACTGTGCTCATTGGGTACAAACTCCCGGGCGGATTAACTTTGTATTGGTTTTTGTCTACCATTTTGACGGCAGGACAGCAGTTGTTGTTGTTTAAGAAAGACAAAAAAGATGGTAATGTTATAGAGGGTACTTTAGTGAAGTAGAAGTTGGGCGTTGGGTAAAGAGACCAGATAATGTGTTCTGGTTTCCTAGCCCTTTACCTAATTTCCTAAACAATATGAGATTAAGTTATAAACAATTAAAAGAATTAAGCGTAGAGACGGTTTCAGGCAAGAAATTAGGGCATGTCAATGATGTTATTTTTGAAATAGAAGGACAGCTGGTGGCACAATACGTAGTGAAGCCATCCATGATAAGCAACGCGAAGTTGTTGGTAAATCGAACTCAGGTTGTGAAATTTGAAAAGGAAAAATTAATAGTTGATGATAGTGTCGGCAGTGAAACAGAGAAGGCAAAAGAAGAACAACAGCCTGCTTCAAGTCCCGAGCCAATAGCTATGAGAGAAGAAATGGGAAATTAGAAATAAATAGTCTAACCACAGTTTTTTTGCATTGATCATACAGATTCGTTTGAAGTATCTGTGGTATCGGTGTTCAAGACCTGTGGTTATTTTATTTTTGACCAGATTGAGGTACACTATTGGATATTATGGCTCTCAAAGAATCTGTCATAAAAACCCTATCGTATTTTGATTTATTCCAATATCCTCTTACCCGAGAGGAACTTTATCGTAATTTATGGGATACTGATTCCGCTGATTTAAAATTAGATTACACCGATTTTGTAAAACAGGTAGAGGTATATGATGAAATAGGTTATAAACATGGATTTTATTTTTTATCAGGCAATGAGGAGCATGTTGCAAGACGACAGAATCGAGTGCGTATAATTGAAGAAAAAATGCAGATAGCAAAACGCGGGATAAAAAAATTACGTTGGATTCCCTTTGTACGTGCCGTATGTGTATGCAATACGGTCGCGCTTGGCACTGCGGTTGAAGAAAGCGATGTTGACATATTTGTTATTGCGCGAAAAGGACGAATATGGTTTGTACGTTTTTGGTCTACGCTTATTTTAAAATTATTCAGACTTCGCACGTCAAAGGGGAACATGAAAAATAAAATATGTCTTAGTTTTTTTGTGTCAGATAGCCAGCTCAATTTAGAATTTTTGTGTGCATTTGAAGATGATATCTATCTCGTGTATTGGCTTGGCCACCTTGTTCCGGTGTATGACCCAGACAACTTGCTACATAGCATGTACAAAGCAAATACATGGACAAAAAAATATGTTCCCCATGCGTATGCACCATATATATTGCTTGAAAATTGGAAAGTTGAGGATTCAAAATGTAGCAAGTGGGGCAAAGTAATAGGTGAACGAATAGATAGAGGAATATGGGGAAGCAGATGTGAGAACTATCTAAAAAGAATTCAACTCCCCCGTATTAATACATACTATGGTCCGATGCTTAAAAAACAGGGCACAGAGGTTGTCGTGACTGACACGATTCTTAAGTTTCATGAAAATGACCGAAGGAAAGAATATTATACACGTTGGCGGGAAAACTATGATGCGCGGTTGGTTAGAGAATTAAAATAATTTTAGTTAAAGATTGAGAGATTAGAAGATTAAAAGATTACGAGACGCCACTTAAGAACAAAGCAGTAATTTTAATCACAATCTTTTAATCTTTCAGTCTTTCAATCTTAATTTTTGTATGTTGAGATTAAGTAGCAAAGAAAATTTGAGTATTGAAAAACTTTTACATGTTGCCATCAAACTGTTTTTATTCCTCCTCCCCTGGCAGACTATTTTGATTTTGAAAGAGCAATATGTCAATGGGTTTAAATGGCAATACGGCACGATCGGTTTCTACGGAACAGAAATTTTGTTGTGGGTTATAGTTTTTTTATTTTTTGGTCATTACATTAGACAAAAAAATTTCAAATTTTCCCGCCACGAGCGGGATCCCGCTATGGCGGGACAATTTTCAAAAGACAGAATTTTTTTGATGTTTTGTTTGTTATTTTTGTGCTATGTTTTTGCCTCTACGCTCTGGGCAGGGGATAGAGACGTAGCATTACAGCACGCATTATATGTCGTTGAAGGATTTTTGTTGTGTATCATTATACTCGTAGGCCCGTTTGAGAAATACGAATTAGCAAAATGGTTTGTGTACGGAAGTATTATTCCAAGTTTACTGGGCATAGCTCAATTCTTGTTTCAAACAACATGGCAAACAAAGTGGTTAGGATTGGTTTTTCATCCTGCTTGGGAACTCGGGACTTCGGTCATTGCATCAGATACTATCGGACGCTGGTTGCGCGCGTATGGGACATTTGGACATCCAAACGTCTTCGGAGGGTATTTGGTTTTAGTAATAATATGTACTTTATTTCTAGCAGAAAGATTAAAAGATTGTAAGATTAAAAGATTATCGGTTGTTGTTTTGTATTTATTGCAAATCACTGCTTTATTTTTTACCTTTAGTCGTAGCTCATGGATTACATTTGTCATTGTTCTACTGTTTTCTTGCTATATTATGTTCAAAAAACATGTATCATTTATTATATATCATTTATCATTTACTTTTATTCTCATTTTGTTACTAACAGGAATATTTTTTCCACTGGTTAAAACAAGATTTTCAAATCAGTCTGTCTCAGAAGTTCGTTCAACGGAAGAGCGGATAAGCGGGTATGGTGAGGCTATACAATTATTTAAACAGCATCCGTGGGTTGGAGTCGGATCAGGGAACTATACTGTTGCCGTATTAGCTCAAAAACCGAGCACGCCAGGTTGGCAACTCCAGCCTGTACATAACGTCTTTGCACTTTTTGTCGTCGAATATGGGTTAGTTGGTACTATGTTATTGCTAGGGATTGTACTATCGTTTATCATATATCACGTATCACGTAACACGTATCAACGGGACAATAAAAACCTTATGTGCTATGTGCTATGTGCTATGTGCTATGTGTTACTGGCCATGTTTGACCACTATCTACTCTCTTCATATGTAGGAATTTTGCTTATTTTAGCTTTTTTTGGGGTTATTTATACGGTTGTCCCCAGGTAGTCCACCTTCCATCCCCCTTTCAGATGATTTGGCAAAAAATAGGTGTTGACACCCTCTGTTTGCCAAGGTAGAATAGTCACTGTCTTCGACAAAAAGCCCAGTGTTGGCTACAGGCATGAAGTGTACGCCGTTCGAAGTCCATGCTACTGACAGGCATCATGGTCTTCAATACACGGTCGTCTCATCAAGCTTGCTGCCTACAGTGGGCTTTTTAAAACACAGATTTAACAGATATAATTATCCACAAAATTAGCACTTGACAGCATAGAGTGATAAGGGGTAAGATGTGTGGTGATACAAGATTAATATAATAGATTTTACTTGGCCAATCTTTCAATCTTTTAGTCTTATAATCTTTCGGCGCAAGATTAAAAGATTGTAAGATTAAAAGATTATTAGTCTTTAACTAATCTGTCTATGAATATCAAGCCACTAGGCGACCGCATATTGGTCAAACCTGTTAAGGAGGAAGAAGTAACCAAATCTGGTATCGTTTTGCCAGATACTGTAGATAAAGAAAAAAAGATGGAAGGAGAAGTCATCGCTGTTGGTCCAGGAAAACTTATGGAAAATGGTCAACGCGCTCCAATGGATATTTCTGTTGGTCAAAAAGTATTATTCAAAAAATGGGGTGGCGAAGAAGTGGATATTGATGGCGTCGAACATAAAATTTTGAATCAAGATGATGTGATGGCGGTGATTGAGTAGTGTAGTTCATCCCGATCCGCCCTGGGCGGAGAGGGATCTTTCTTAGATTGTGCTTGTTTAATTCATTATACATTTAATTTAGAGTGCGCGAGGTAGGAGACCTGCCTGACGGTAGGCAGGGATTCCTCGCGGAGTTTATCCCGATATTAAATCGGGACTCGGAATGACAAAAGAAACATATGCCTAAACAAATCAAATACAAAGAAGATGCTCGACATGCATTGCTCCGCGGTGTGAATGCTCTTGCTGACACCGTAAAAGTTACCTTGGGTCCAAAGGGACGCAACGTAGTTTTGGATAAAGGATACGGCGCGCCAACGATTACCAAAGATGGCGTGACTGTCGCAAAAGAAATCGAGCTAGAGGACAAATTTGAAAATATTGGTGCAGAGTTGGTAAAGGAAATAGCAAGTAAAACAAATGATGATGTAGGGGACGGTACTACGACAGCGACGGTACTTGCACAAGCGATTATTACTGAAGGATTAAAAAATGTAACAGCTGGTGCAAACCCCGTAGCGCTCAATCGTGGTCTACATAAAGCGTCTGAAGCAGTTATTGTTGAACTTCAAAATAAAATTTCCAAAAAAGTTGAAGCAGATGAAATTGCAAATGTTGCCGCAATTTCAGCTAATGATAGAGAAATTGGAGAAAAGATTGCCGAGGCTATGAAAGAAGTTGGTAATGATGGGGTGATTACGGTAGAAGAATCTCAATCATTTGGCATGGAAATTGAGACGGTCAAAGGTATGCGTTTTGACAAAGGATATGTATCTGCCTATATGGTTACGAATGCCGACCGCATGGAAGCAGAATATGAAGACGCATATATTTTGATTACTGATAAAAAAGTTTCTTCTGTCGAATCTATTTTGCCTCTTCTTGAAAAAGTGGCACAAAGCGGTAAAAAAGAATTAGTTATTATTGCAGAAGATGTTGACGGACAAGCTTTAGCAACATTTGTCGTAAATAAACTCCGTGGCACGTTTAATGTGCTTGCCGTGAAGGCTCCAGGTTTTGGAGATCGTAGAAAAGAAATGTTGCAAGATATCGCTGTGCTTACCGGCGGACGCCTTATTACCGAAGAAGTTGGTTTGAAATTAGAAAATGCAACTTTGGAAGATCTCGGACGCGCACGAAAAGTGACTGCAACCAAAGAAAATACCACGGTTGTTGAGGGAAAAGGCGACGAACAAGCGATCAAAGATCGTGTTGCTCAAATTCGTAAGCTTATTGAACAAACTGATAGTGATTTTGATCGTGAAAAATTACAAGAACGCCTTGCAAAACTTGCCGGTGGCGTAGCAGTCATAAAAGTCGGCGCTGCAACTGAAACAGAAATGAAAGAAGTAAAGCACCGCGTGGAAGATGCTGTTGGCGCAACTAAAGCTGCAATTGAAGAAGGTGTCGTGCCAGGTGGTGGAGTAGCACTTATCCGCGCTATCAAAGCTTTGGATTCACTTAATCTCGAAAATGAAGAAATGGTGGCCGTACAAATTTTACGCCGTGCTCTCGAAGAGCCTCTTCGCATGATCGCCTTAAACGCTGGGTATGAAGGAGCTGTTGTGGTTGATGAAGTAAAAAAACATTCAGGAAACTTTGGGTTTAATGCTGCAACGGGCAATTACGAAGATATGGTTGCCGCAGGTATTATTGATCCTACCAAAGTTACGCGCAGTGCACTCCAAAATGCAATTTCTGTTGCTGGCATGTTCCTTACCACAGAAGCGGTTGTTACCGATATGCCAAAGAAAGACGAACCAGCTATGCCAGGTGGCATGGGCGGAGGAATGGGTATGGGTGGAGGAATGTACTAAGAAACAGACTATTGTAGGAATACATAGAGATAAGTTGAGATAATATAGAGATAATAAAAACAACCCAGTTTATCCCGAACAAAACAGGATGAAGTCAGGGTTGTTTTTTTGTCTAAAAGGAGATATAATTTATTAGGTGAAATATATTTTCCTATGAAGAATTCTTGAAAAGAATTTGTTTTTTAGAAGCTAAGGTGGCGAGTGATGCTTGCGTCCGGATTCTGTATTTCCGCAACGGCATAGACACCTCCCTCCACCGGCAGATTTTACCTGCCTGGGATGACCTCGCTCGGAACGACGTCCACGTCGTAGAGCGGATGGTCGAGCGGCAGTGTGGGGGTGGGCTTCTCGGCTTCCCCTCTGCCGCAGACGACCAGTCGGTCTTCCCACTGACTCAGGTTGAAGAGGTGGGCCTTGAGCTTGTCGCTCGACGAGGCCTGGAGGATGTCAGCACGGCAGCCGTCCGCGTCGCAGCCCCATCTCTCGATGCTGTGCAGCTCGATCTGTGAGAAGACGGACGCCATCGCGAGCTCGAGGCGAGCGCGAACGCTGCTGGGTGTGTCGAGCATCTCGGTCTCGACACAGAGGACCAGGCTTCCGTCGAGGTGAAAGCCCTCGTCCTCGGCCCCCACCTCAGCGAGGGCGGTGTGGTAGTCGTCGACGACGCGCTGCTGGATCGACGCACAGCCTGCGACGAACAGGAACACGACGGCGCAGAGCGCCAAGAAGCGGTTGGCCATGGGTTTCTCCCTTCCGGCCGGCAAGGAATCGGACTAGAACTTTCTCGAAGCGCCCCACTGCGAGTGCAGGGGGCCAACCTACGGAGTTAGCTCTTTCAAGTATCACTCCACCCTAACTTCTAAATTTTAATGGACAAAGCATGATAATTTAGCATATTTTTATGAATATGTCAATAGCTAACGTGCGACACCCGTAGGGCCTCGCCGCATTTGAAAGGACGTTGGATGTGGCGACCCATTTGTATACTATTTTTAACCTCTAAGTTATATCATATGGAAGAACAAAATACTCAAACACCACGACCAACACCAAGTCCAAGCACAAATCCAAAAGACATAGAAGATAATAAAATTATTGCCCTTATTGGATATATAGGAATTTTGTGTCTTATTCCTTTGCTTCTCAAAAAAGATAGCCCCTATGCGCAATTTCATGGTAAACAGTCGCTCGTGCTTTTGATTGTATGGATTGTTATTGGAGTTATAGGAATTGTGCCCGTATTGGGTTGGATTGTCGCATTTTTTGGCAATATTGTCTGTATCATTCTTATGATTGTGGGCATGGTAAACGCGTGGCAGGGCCAGATGAAAGAATTACCTATAATTGGAGAATATGCCAAAAAGGTGAATTTGTGATTTTTATGATAGGAAAGGCAGCCATTATGTGGTTGTCTTTTTGTTTAAAATAGGGGATAATATAAGCCAATAGCCAATAGTATGTTGCTTCAGAGAATATTTTCTATTGGCTATGAACTATTGGCTATGTACTTCAAATATGGAAATGCATGAGTTAGTAAAATCGCTGGAAGAATTGAAACAAAAACTCGCAGACATGCAGAGTATTTTAAAGTTAGATGAAAAAAAGAAGCACATCGAGATACTGTCAATAGAAGTTAATGATCCGAAGTTTTGGTTAGATCCTGAAAACGCTACTAAAAAAAGCAAGGAATTAAGTGATTTACAGACTGAAGTCGATTTATGGACTCGTTTACATAAAGAGGTAGGTGACTTGCTGGAAATGGCACAAATGGATGAAGCAGACAAAGACGTTAATTTGAGAGAAGATATTGAAAAACAATATGAGCTTGCTCAAAAATCAGTCAGCCAGCTTGAATTTAATACGTTGTTAAGTGATAAGCATGACACAAATAATGCTATAATAGCAATTCATGCGGGGTCAGGAGGCACCGAAGCACAAGATTGGGCAGAAATGCTTTTGCGCATGTATATGAGATATTGTGAAAGTAAAAAATGGAAGACCACTATTATTGATGAAACGCGTGGGCAGGAAGCCGGAATTAAATCAATCATATTTCGTGTGGAAGGACGATACAGTTATGGATATTTGAAATCAGAACATGGTACCCATCGTCTTGTTCGTATCTCTCCATTTGATGCAGAGAAAATGCGCCACACCTCATTTGCGCTTGTCGAAGTTTTGCCAGAAATGGATGAGACCGATGATATAGCGATTGATCCAAAAGATTTGCGTGTGGATACGTTTATGGCTGGCGGGCATGGAGGACAAAGCGTAAATACGACATATTCTGCAGTACGCATCGTCCATATCCCGACAGGTACGACCGTGCAATGTCAAAATGAGCGGTCACAAATACAGAACAAAGAAACTGCGATGAAAGTTTTGAAATCTAAATTACAAAAAATGCAAGAAGAAAAAGAAGAGGAAGATAGGTTGAAATTGCGTGGGGAATACAAAAGTCCAGAATGGGGAAGCCAGATTCGTTCATATGTGTTGCATCCCTATCACATGGTGAAAGATTTGCGTACACGGTACGAAACGGCAGACGATAGGAAAGTACTGGAAGGGGATTTGGATGAATTTGTAGAAGCGTATTTAAGGTGGATAAAAATATAAATTACGGATTACGGATAACACTGATTTACTGATAAGAGATAAGTGTTATATCCGTAAATCAGGATTATCAGTAATCAGTAAATATGTCTTGGTCTCACAAATTATTTTTCAAAGTTAACGCCCAAGTTGGCAAACGGAAATGGTTGGATAATATCATGTATTTTTGCGCACATTGGCTTATCTATGTTATTGTGATTGTAGTTTTTTGGTGGGGTGCTTTTTCGTTGGTCAGTGAGGATCCGAGTCTCTTTGTCGTCTTTATTAAATTACTTTTGACAGGACTAGTTTTAGTAGAGATAATAAGCTATGGGGTCGCATTATTATGGAGACACCCGAGACCATACATTGAATTTCCAGATATAAAGCACATTTTGAATCCTGTCGAATCCTGGAAATCGTTTCCTTCTGATCATACGATTTTTTCTTTTGTCTTTGCGTTGGTTGTTATACACGTTGGTGCGCCAGTCTTTTTTTGTGTGTCACTACTTATTTTGGCAACCTTAGTAGCTTGTGGACGGGTCTATGTGGGTGTTCATTATCCGCGCGATATTGTAGGCGGTTTACTATTAGCAATTATTTTTGGATTAGGTGCTCCGTGGTTGCTGACGCATGTGACGCAACCGCTGTATAACGTTATTAGGCTATTGTTGAACTAGAAGAAACAAACAAAATTTGAAAATTCAAATCTCAAAATGCAAAACTCAAAAAGATAACTCAAAAGTCAAAACTGTGTAATGAGATTTTAGTTTTAAGATTTAGTTTTGGTTTTTGACCTTTGAGTTTTGAATTTTATCTTTATCTTGTTTCTTGATTATTTTACTTTATGACTATATTAATTTTCGCCGGTGGATCTGGCACACGTTTGTGGCCACTGAGTCGCCGGAACAATCCAAAACAATTTGAGATTTTGAAAGATGACCGTTCGACATTGCAAATGGCCATTGATCGTGTAAAGGAATTTGGTCTTGAACATGTATATATATCTACAAATGATACGTATACTAAACAAGTCATGTTACAAGTTCCTGAATTTGCTCCAGACCATATCCTTGGAGAGCCCGAGCGTAGAGACCTAGCTGCAGCAGTCGGGTTGGCACTTTTACGATTGAAAAGACAAGGTGTGGAGGGTACGATTGCCATGTTGTGGGCAGATCATTTTATGGATAATGTGGATAATTTTATTGAAGCATTGCAGAAAGCTCAGAAGTTGATTGATGAAGACAAAAATCGTTTTGTATTTTTGGGGGAACAGCCTCGGTTTGCAAATCAAAATTTAGGCTGGATACATATCGGAGATCATCTGGGCGGGGGAGTTCACCAGTTCCTGGAATGGAAATACCGGCCTGATCTTTTGGATTGCCAAGAGATGTTTGAATCCCAAATGTGGCTATGGAATCCGGGATATTTTGTATTTGACATGGATTTTGTTTTAGGATTATATAAACAACATCAGCCGCAGATGTATATTGCTCTTGAAGATATGGTGCGTGATGAAAAAAATCTTCAAGAAGAATATCCCAAACTGGACATGTTGTCTTTTGACGAAGCAATTGTTGAAAAAGTTGATCCTTCACAAGCAGTAGTCTTACGGGTCAATCTAGGATGGAGTGATCCGGGAACGCTCTACGCGCTCAAAGAATCTTTGGTAAAAGAAAAAAATAAGAATTTTGAAAAAGGTAATGTAGTTGACCTTGGTTCAGAAGACTCTTTTATTGTAAATGATGACAATACCAGACTGGTTGGAACTATTGGTCTCCGGGGAATGGTTGTCGTAAGTACCAAAGACGCGACGCTTGTATGCCATAAAGATGATGTGCCTAAGGTGAAAGAGCTCTTGAAGAAGATTGAAGAACAGGGGAAAGAGAAATATTTGTAAAATTATACTAATTATTCTAATTATACTAATT
>Ga0172379_10002201_pt1 | contig 35449 bp, 47 predicted proteins | sample GrowelOW334metaG_FD_119756 | JGI IMG/M metagenome (GOLD analysis project Ga0172379, IMG submission 119756) | Groundwater microbial communities from an aquifer near a municipal landfill in Southern Ontario, Canada - Groundwater well OW334 metaG | ecosystem: Environmental > Aquatic > Deep... | reverse complement strand
TATATCACATAAATCACAGAAGTCAACTTAAACCAAAAAACACTCAAAAACTTTTTAGGAGAAGGCAGATTAGTTTATGGACTTAGACATAAAAACATCGTGATGATCTCGATGCTTCTTTATCTTATCCACCCTAAAACCAATTTTTTTATAGTAAGGAGTCAATCCCTTTTCTTCAATACACATCAGAGTTATCTTCTTGCAGTTTTTCTTTTTACCTTCGGATTCGGTTCTTTTTATCAAAGCCGGAGCCACGCCTTTGTTTCTAAATGACTTTAACACACCAAGCCGAAATAGATTTATATTGTTTTTTATAAATTCAAATCGCTGAACTCCTATTATTTTATCGTTATAGACCGCAACAAAAATACCAAATTTTTTATCTTTAAACGGCGCTACTAAATCTTTATAATACTCTTTGTCTTTCCTTATGTAGCCCTTAGGATCAAACGGATCGTCAAATGCTTTACTGGTTACATTAACAATCTTTTTTAGCTCCTCTAATTTTGCTTTCCTAATTTTTATTTTCATTTAAACTAATTATATCACTTACACCAAAACAAAAAACACCCAAAACAACATATCAACAAACTGGAGTTTGTTGATATGTTGTAATTAAAGAATTTAAATTAGACACGCTGAAAAGATTTTAAAAAAGAAACAAATTTTTTCCCATAGGGAGAGAGTTTATACTCCATAAATCTGCCCCTATATTTTTTATCAACCAAGCCGGCATTGTAGAGACGTCTAGCGTGTTCCCCTATTGTTCTTGGGTCAGCATCCATTGCTTTTATAATAGCGTCAAGAGTTATGCCGTCGCTGGAATCTAAAAGAAGTAAAATTTCAATCCGGTAATGATTGGCCATTCCTTTAAGATGCCTCTCCATTTGTTCGGCGGTTTTTAGCTTTTCCATATTCTGTATATTATACATCCCCACACATAACATATCAACAAACTCCAGTTTGTTGATATGTTATGTGGAAAAGATAGGCCAAGATTAGCGATGAAAATCAAAATTATATTTCTTTATAAAAAAGATCCGCCGCGGGGGTTGGCCGCGGCGGTCGAGGCAGTGAAACTGCCCTGGTTGTACTTAAGTAGTTGGAGAGTTGATCAGGTGCTGGTCACCAGCGTCGAAGAGGGGTCTCCTCCCCGAAAGTTCCCGACAGGTGCTCCACAACAGAGCGTCCTGTCCAGGAAGACGGGTGCTTCTCCGTGGGAGAAGCACCACTGGACGTTGTAGATCGTGGTCGCTAGGATCGTGTACGACTTCTCGCACTTCGGACACTTCTTGTTTGAAAACATCGGCATCTCCTTCCTTGTTAGGTCTGGGTCTGGTGGAAGTTGAAGATCTCCTCCAGTTGGAGGATCTGGCAGTAAGCACGCCCATCATAGCGTGCCACCGCCATGTTGTACTTGGACAGAAGCGAGGCCGGCGGAGTGAATGGCTGAGTGGCCTCTTCATCCGCCATTTTCTCGATGACATCAGAGGCCTCTTCCAGGAAGTCCAGCCAGAAGTTCCTCTCCTCCTGGGACATCTCAGCGAGGGTCTGGTCGTTGAGCGGGATTCCCAACTGTGGTCCGCACATCTCTGTCTCCTTTCAGTTCATACAGCAAGTTAAGCAAGCGCTTCGCGTCAGCCGAGAACAGCTGACCACATCTTGCGGAGAGTGACGTCAAGCTGGAAAACCTTCTCATCCTTCAGTTTGTCTCCTAGAACCGGCCACCTTCCTAACAACTGAGAGGTGATCTCGGTGAGGAGTGACATCTCCTCCTCGGTCTCGGCGATCAGGCGAATTTTCATCGCCTTCCGCCCCAGTTTCCGATCGGTCATCTTCTCCATCTTCATACTTTCCTCCTTGAGTTCTACTTATTGGATAACACAATTTAACCACTTAGTCAATTTAGAAGTCAAAATATAATAAGAATCTACCTGTCCCAATTCCCAAGCGGTAAAGCAAAGATTACTACTGGGAAGTTGGGCCGTAAAATAACATCCTTACAAACTGGAGTTTGTAAGGATGTTATTTGGTGATAATCGTTTCGGCCATTTGGTCCTTAAGCATATTTTTGGTGTAGGTGGGTTGGATAGGTATAAGAATTAGTTACAGTATTATACTGTGTGCAAAATTTGCACATACTCCCTCAGATATATCTAAAATCTATGTATGTAAATATAAAATAAAGATAGGCAAAGTTTAACGATTATCTATAATTACATTAACTATTATCCATTTTGAATTAGTTCTAAAATGGAACTAGTTGGTTTTCTTTGTAACTCTTTTTCTTGATAGATATTTTGAATATGTTTAGAAATTGCTTGAGGATTTACACCAAATATCTTGGCCATCTGCATACGATTTGCCCAAATAGTTTTTTTGCAATAATCACCGCGAAGCTCAATTGCTCCGGTTTTAGTTTGATAGATGACAATGTTTTGTTTTTTTGGCTCCTTTCTCATGTTTTTATTATATCACCTACACCAAAACAAAAAACACTGGGTTATATCTTATTGACAACTTCTTCAATTTCTGTTAATACATAAATACTTTTGAAAGGAGCGGACGATGCAGATTCCATGGTTAGACGAGTTAGTGGAAAAGGCCGGACAAACCCCGGCGAGCGACGGGCTTCCCCCCGTCAAGGAGGGTGAGAAGGTGATCGGTAAAATCCCCGATTACCTCGCCACCATCCTGAGGGTCATGAGCTTCATCGTCGCCGAAATCGAAAGCTTGACGGCGGAAACCGCATCGCTTGGTGGTGCCTCCTTCTTCAGGCGGTCATACATCAAAATCCAGCGGAACCGGCGTCAGTTTCGGACTCTCAACGACTTTTTCTGGACGTCGTTGAGAACCGAACTCGATTCAACCGCTACCGAACTGGGCATCAGGGAGGGCAACGTCGTCGTCGCGATCCCCCCCAGACCGCCAGACGAGCAACCGACGATCGACGACGCCACCATGATCATCTGGGCCCCCTGGGCTCACGAACTCTAGCTCCCCGCAACAAGCACACGCCTAAAGCACTACCGGCTCGGATGGAAACATCCGAGCCGTGCTCATTTTATAGAAAGAAATCAAAGTGTAATCCAGCCACTTCCCCCGCCTAAACTAGGATAATGGTCTACTAAAATATCTGAATCTCCATAAACCTCTATGCCCTCTTTAAAACAATCTTCAAAAAAATAGTAATCATCAAATCTTCTTAATCCTTCAATCACTCTTGGTTTTATTTTTTCTAATACATCGCGAGCAATAAGCGTGCATCCAAAAGCACAACTCTTGACCCGAAACACTCCTCTATTTTTTATTTCCGAAAGAGTCATCCAATACATGGCCTTATTGCCATCAGGTAATATTATTTCTTTCTCCAAATCGGCAAATGATGTCAGCCAATCTTTTTTTCTCCTTATTTTTTCATCCATAAGTTGACCAACTAGATAGGTAGTTCCGATAATTTTTTTATCGGACTTAAGAAGTTTTTGTATAATATCTGCTGGCGGGAAAAGATCCTGTTCTATACTAAAGGCATAATCGTACCCACCCTCAAGAGCTTTATCAAAAAACACCTTTCTTGCTTCACATAAACTTTTTACTGGATTTCCCTCATAATGCGGGGATTTAACACAATTTATTCCCAAAGATTCAATCCTCTTTTTATATTCATCATCTTTGGAGTTATCAACCAAAAGAACGTCAAAATTGGGATAGTTAATCTTCTTTATATTTTCTACCCATTCTGAGAGACAATAAAACTTTCCCGAATAAGTAGGAGTTCCAATTAAGATTTTCGGATTATCCATATACCAAAACTACAAAGTATTTTGTAGAAATGCAACCAAAAAACACTCCCATCTTGCCAATCCAAATTTTTTGACATAGGGGTTATTTTTTCTCAAATTCGTTAAGGAGTTTTAGATATTCTTTCTGAGTATTATCACTTACCCAAGTTGAATAGAGAGCTTTTATTTTCCCACTATTATTAACAACAGTGTGGCACGGCTCAAAGAAAAATCCGTCTGGAGAAGCAATGAATAACCAACACGGATTCCAAAATTCTAAAACGTCTTGAGATATTCTCTTTAAATCTCCTGACTGTTTATGGGTACGATACTTAACTTCCACCAAATGAACTTCCTTTTTGTCTTGTGATATTAAAATGAAATCCGGAGCATTGCGAATGTTTTTCATAACCGCTTTTACCTCTGCTAAATGTTGATACTGGGCTAGTTCTGGAAGTGTATACTCATAACCGGAACGCAAAATTGTCCACTTCCCGGATTCTCTAAACATCTGCTCAAAAACAACCTCAGCGATTTTCCCTTTTATCAACTCTCGTGAAAATTCAAAATTGGTCATAAAATAATTATAATAACTTTCTACTTATTTATCTAATTTGCCGGAGAAGGCGGATGATAGAATTGATTGTTCAAGCGATGCCATGTCAGATTTAGTGGATTTTTGGTAATCTTGTAGTTTTTTGATTTTTTCAGATAGCAAATCCAACCGCACAACAATCTTTTTTTGCTCGGGGAGAGATGGGAGTGAAATTTTAAATTCTTTTATAATTGCTTGGCTTAAATTTGGCTGTGCCCCTCCCCATGCTTGAGAAATAATTTCCTCGCGTTGCTTAAGTAAAAAATAGTAGAGAAATTTATTATTCAGCTTTTCTGCGACAGGAATCATTCCGGCAACTGCTTGGTTAGTACTTGCATCAATACCGAGTATTCCTAATTTACCAGCCGTTGCGCCATACATGGCAAACAAAACTGTTCCTTTCGGAAAAACTTTTGCACTACTTTTTTTTATCGCATCTTCAGAGATTTTTTCTTCTGAATCTATAATATCCACATTGTTTTCAAGTTCCCCCGACTTTAGCCAAAGAATACCACCATTATAAAAATCTATATTTGATCGACTTGGCGTTCCTCCGCTCGTCATTTTTAAAATAGTTTCATCTCCAAGTTTTTTTTCTTCCCAACCTTTCTTTTTGCCCTCTTCAAAAATTTTGTGTAGTTCGGCGGGAATAAGGTTTTTAGTGGTCTCTTCTGCCTCGGAGCGTAATTTTTTAGCTTCTTTAATTTTACCCAATACTTTTTCTAACTTAGCAACAATCTTTTTTTGTTCAGCGAGAGGCGGAAGGGAGATTTTTATTTGAGAATATTCTGATATCCAATATCGTTTATGTGTTGCGTGATTGATTTCTATGGTTTGCATCAAATAAAACAAATATTTAATATCTGCTACATTTTTCTTAGCATGTAAAATCTTCATTGCTGAAGATTTTACCTTAAAGGGAAAATCAACAAATTTTATAGCAGTGGTAAAATCATCAAAAATGATCACCGGTAATTTATCAATCGGGAAAATATTTTCTTTCTCATTTGTATTACCCAAAATAAAAGTTTTGCCGGCTGTCAAAACCGGAATTTTATAGTTGTCGCTGTAATCCTTAGAGTTCACAATATATTCTCCAGGTTGTTCGTAATCCAACGCCTCTCCGAGTTTTTTTGTTTGATAAGTTTTCATCTAAATAAAGAATAAAGTCCTATAATTCCCGCTATCGCACCTAAAAGCATTATGATTTGCACCCAAGTTTTCTCCCACCAGTTTGAATTGGATTCTTTATTAATTGAATCGTTTATTTCGTCTTTGGTTGTTAACACACAATTGTCTAAAACCACAATACCATCTCCAACATTAAATACTTTTCCAATTAAACTTATTTGATCTTTAACTTTTAGTTGGGAAGTTTCGCTATCGACAGGTTTAAAAAAGTTTGTGGACAAATAGGTGCCATCCTTATTATGAAAATTGAACGTAACATAGTCCAACATTAAATCTACGCTTTCTATAATTCCTGAAGCTTTTATCCATAACCCGATATAGTGTTTTTCTATTATTGTTTTTGCATGTACGGGAGAATTGTTCAAAAAAACGCTGACCATCTGTTTGGGTGAAATACTTGAGATTTTTCCTAGTTTTTCTGTTTTGTGCATTATATTCCTACTATCTTTTTATTAGCCAGTTAGTTTTCATAAATCATCTACTCTGATCCAAGATTTTCTCTGCTTTCTGCCTACCCAAACCTCTTAATTTCAATCCTTTTTTATTAATATCACATAAGTATTTTGTACGTTTAAATGCCATTTTTGCATTTTTCGCGGAAAATCCATGTCTCTCAACTAATTCACACAAAAAATCTTTACTTGTTCTACGAGGATAGCGACCGTAAAGAATAAGAGTAGCTATTTTTTCAGCACTCAGTCCATTAATATTTATATAAAGTCTGTCCTCGATTTCCTCAAAAAATGGATAGGTTTTGCCTGTAATTGCATCTACTAAATCGCGTGCCTCTTCTGGGTTTTTGTCCCTCTTGCTTGCAAACCTGACTAATTCACCAAGAACCCAAGAGATAATTATATTAGTAGCGCCCGCATCAATTTCATTCGGATCTATTCCATCAGAATCGTGGCGAGCCCCACGGTTGCTCGCTATTTCATAAATGAAAAGACAACCCTTAGGAATTACGATCCTGACAGTGTCGTCAATAGTAACAGATTCTTGTTCTAATTTGCGCAAAAAATTACCAGCATGAAAATCTCTTATTTTTGGTAGAGCTTTTCCGCAAAACCTCATAAGTGCTTTTGTTGTGGCTTCTACAAACTTACTGGATTTAAAAATTGAACTTTCCCAGTCGCTTTCTTGATATTTTTTCTTTGCGGCAATAAAATGTTTTAAAATTGCACCAATATGAACTTTCTCGAATTTTTGTTCGAGAATTGACCTTATTTTAGTTTCGCTAGTTAATGGTTTACCAGACATAAGTTAAAATTTTTCTCCCTTTAATAATCTTATCTGCTATTCTTAACTTTTTCCTCTCTCTTAATCTTTTCAACGCCATGTTGACTCTATTAATTTTGCAAGAATAAGTCGGCGAAAGTTTTTTATAAACATCGTTTGCACTTTGCGGTTGCTTAAAAAAACCACTATTACGAAGCTTTAAAATTAAGCTTGATAAACTGGTATTACCGTTAGTTTTTAATTCTTTCTTGTTCTGGTTAGGTGCAATGCTTTTGCTAAAAATTCTTTTCTCTATCCTTTCAAGTCGTTTGAATATTTGTTTAATTTCTTTATGACTCATAGATTTAAAAATTAAATATAATATTTATAAACGCTGCCTTCTTTCTTCCGCTTAATCTTTTCCCTTCTTAAGAGATAAAGTAAATTTACCCTAATGTCTTCCGGTTTTTCGTTATGACCAAGCTTGTCTTTGATTTCTTTTCTGAATTCTTCTGCGGTCCTTGGTTGCTTATTAATAACTTTTATAAGTCTCTCAGCAACACTGGTATTTTGTTTTTTCTTTCTCAGATTACTTTCTTTCGCCATAAAATTTTTTCCCTTTTTGTTTTAATGCAACGAGAGGACCTTTTAATTTTGATAACCTTTTAAGCCCCATGTCTACAGCTTGGGGACTATAATGATAACTATTTTTCTCGAGTTCAGCTCTAATATCTGAAAATTTCCTCTTGGTTTTAAAAAAATTACGCAAAACTAAAAATCGTAATCCTCCTGTTGGGCCAGAAAAATCTGATTTTCTGTCTTTTTTGTCTTCTAATGTCTGCTCGTCTTTATTTCTGAAGACATATTTTTCAAGGCGATTTAACCTTTTAATAACCAAATCGTAGTCTTGTTGATTTTTCATAGCTAGTTATTTTCTAATTACATATACCCATCTTTCTCGGCCTTTATGTCCCTCTGCTGGGAGTCTTACAAGGAATCTGGCCTGAACAGCCCTCAATAAAGCCATCGAAACAGTATTTTTCGAATAATTAAACCCTTCTTGTTTTAATCTCATGGTAACTTCCGAAAGAGATCTAGTCTCTTTAAAATAATTGTCATCTAAAAGCATTCTTATTCCTCCTGAGGCCCCGGAATAATTAGTAATTTGACCTTTTCCTAAAGAACCTTTGACTCGCACATCATTAATGGAAAAAAGTTTCTTTAGTTCTTCTAAAAGAACCTGAATTTCCTGAACAACTTGAATGACTCTACCTTTTTTTGAATTTTTCATATTGTTGATTAATTATAACAAAGCTACTTACTAAGATACAAAAGTGGTGTATTTGCGACGTTTTCAGTATATATCAAGCGTTAACCTATGTCAACTATATTCTGGTTATGATTTAGAAGATTTAGATATTATCTGAAAGACCCTTAGAATAAGCCAATAAAACAGAAGACTTAAGAAACTTTGCCTTTTTCTAAATCTTCCATATGGTTGACGCATACTCACACTACCAATAAGTATAATCAAGAGAATCGGACTTGTCAAAAAAACAGCCTCCTTATGGCGACTGTTATATTTGTCTATCAATTTCTCCCAGTATTTTGGTTATTTCTTTTTCTTTCTCCTTAATCTCCCCTAAAACTTCCCTTGGATCCTTGTGGTTAGTTTTTGCATTGCCGTTTGGATTTTTAAAGTCTAAATTATAATTTCTTTCCTGAATTTCTTTTATGGAGACCTTCCAGGAATTTCCATTTGACTTACGGCTTCCCCACCATTTGCGGACAACATTAAACTCTTCATGAGTTATACCACGATTTTTTGTGTATTGTTTCATTCCATCCGGAAGCGGAAGCTGATAATACCAAATCTCTTTTGTGGGTTCGCCTTTGGTGAAAAATATAAGATTGGTATTTACTCCGGCATATGGGTTAAAAACTCCTTGGGATAAGCGGATGATGGTGTGAACATTACATTCTTCAAGTAGTTTTTTCTTAATAGCAGTCTTTACGCCTTCTCCAAAAAGAGACCCGTCAGGTAAAATAATTCCGGCTCGGCCGTTAGGTTTAAGGAGATGTATAAATAAAACTAAAAATAAATCAGCGGTCTCTTTGGTACGAAACTCGGCAGGAAAGTTTTTTTCCACTCCGTCTTTTACCGCTCCACCAAATGGAGGATTGGCTACGATTACATCCACTCTGTCTTTGGGACCGTATTCACGAAGAGGTTGAGAGAGCATATCGCCACAACGAAGATGTTTTGGAGTATCCACGCCGTGTAAAATCATATTGGTTATAGCAAGCAAATGTGGTAACGGTTTAAGTTCCACTCCGTGAATCTGGTTTTGTAATTTTCTTTCATCTGATTGATTTTTTATCTCATTTTTTCTTATATATTCAATAGTATCAATTAAAAATCCCCCCGTGCCACAAGCTGGGTCCAACACGGATTCGCCGAGTTTAGGATTTACCATTTCCACGATGAAACGTGTGAGAGGGCGAGGCGTGTAGTATTCCCCCGCATTTCCGGCACTCTGAAGCTCTTTTAGCAGATGTTCGTATAAATCGTTAAAAGCGTGGCGGTCGTCGGCTTTATTGAAATTAATTTCGTTGATTTTATTGATAACCTGACGAATAAGCGTTCCGGACTTCATATAGTTATAACTATCGGCAAATACTTCGCGGACTATAAACCCGCGCGGGTCTTCGCTTTCGTCAAAAGATAAATCTTTGAGACGTTTAAAAAGAGTGTTATTTACAAAATCAAGCAATTTATCGCCGGTTGTCCCTTCTGGATTGCTTGCCCAATTACGCCAACGAAGATCTTGCGGAATTGGAGATTTATACTTGGGATTTATAAGTTCCCTCTCTTTTTCCTGATCGTCAAATATTTTCAAAAACAACATCCAAACAAGCTGAGAGAGCCGTTGGGCATCGCCATCAACACCTGCGTCTTGGCGCATTATATTCTGGATGTTTTTTATTATAGATTGGATTTCAGACATACAATTTTAATTAAGAGTAAAGAGCTTGCTGAACTTCCTGAATAACTTCTAAATATTTCTCCCGACCACCAAAGATAATATCTACAATTTCGACAGGAGTTCCAAATTCGTTAAGGGGCGGGACTTGAAGATCGCCGATGTCATCAATAGCAGTAATGCCTTGGTCGGCATATTTTATTAAAAGAGCATCTATAACTTGACGCGCCTTACCTTTGTATTTTGCAAAATAATCATCCTTACGAGCTTTTTCTGCTCTCTGATGACGCGTAAGAGGTTTTTTACCCCAGGCGACATGACAAACGAGATCAAAAGGATCTAAATCTTTACCAACTTCATCTGATAATTCTTGGAAAAATACTCCACGCGACTCCAATTCGTTTAAAATTGCATCTTTTTGTTCGGCTTTCGTCCAGGCGGTTAAAAAATCATCCAGCGAAGCGTATTCTTTTAAAATATTGTGTTTAGTATAGTCTTTAAGCGATTGAGTGATAAGTTTGCCATGTTCATCCATATATTGGACTCTCTCATTAATAACTTTTACTTCTACGCCTTGGGGATAATATTTTTTAGGCTCGTCATGAACCATTCCAGTTCTTGGTCTTGAAACATCATAATCAATAATTGGTCTGTCTTCTATAATAATTCCCTTTTCATCTTCGTTGGGGTCAATAATTGGTCCTTTTTCTTTAGCTTGATAAATAACAACTGGGTCACCATCAAATTTAGGATCGGCAAATAACTCCGTAGCTCCCCGGAAATCCATAATGGTAAAAAACATCTTGCCATAATCTTCACGCACACGTGTGCCGCGACCAATGATTTGCTTAAACTCAATCATTGAATTGATGTTTTGGTCTATAACAATAAGGCGAACGGTCTGTGTATCAACTCCGGTAGTCAATAATTTTGAGGTAGTAGCAATGACTGGATAAGGACTTTCCGGATTGATAAATCTATCAAGTTCCTTTACTCCATATTCATCGTTACCGGTTATACGAACGATGTAATTAGGATGATCACTAACAAGATCGGAGTTTGTGTTTACGAGTTCTTGACGCATGCGATCGGCATGTTCGGTGTCTACACAAAATACAATCGCTTTTTGCATCCGATCAGTAGCTTTGAGATACTGAGTGATTTTTTCGGCTACGACTTTGGTACGTTCTTCCAGTACTATTTTGCGATCAAAATCACTTTGACTAAAAATTTTATCTGGTATCGGATTATCATATTTATCAATCTCCCCAACCGTAGGACGATAACCTTCAGCATCTCTATCCAACGTAACCCTAATGACTTTATAAGGAGCCAGAAAACCATCTTCAATGCCTTGTCTGAGCGAGTAAGTGTATACCGGTTCGCCAAAATAAGTTTGAGTTGAAATGTCGGCGGTTTCTTTTGGAGTGGCAGTCAAACCGATTTGAGTGGCGTTTTTATAATATTCCAGAATCTCACGCCAGGCAGTATCTTCGCGAGCACTCCCTCGGTGACATTCGTCAACGATTATCAAATCAAAAAAATCAGGAGAGAATTGTTTAAAAATATTTTTTTCTTCTTCTAGACCGGTTAAACCCTGATAAAGTCCTAGATAAACTTCGTAAGCTTTATCAACTTGACGGTGTTGAATTTTCGTCATCTTGTCGCCAAAGTGTCTAAAGTCATTCATGATAGGCTGATCAGCCAAAATATTTCTATCAACCAAAAAGAGAATGCGTTTTTTTACTCCGGCTTTCCAAAGACGCCAGATAATTTGGAAAGCGGTGTAAGTTTTACCGGTACCAGTTGCCATTACGAGCAGAAGACGATTTTTACCTTTGGCGATTTCTTCTGTGGCGCGATTTATGGCCACCTGCTGAAAATAGCGTGGTGACTTTCCATCTATTTCATGGTAATAATCTTGAATAATTATCTGCTCCTGTGCGGGGATAATATTTTTGGCCTTTATATAACGATTATAAAGCGTCTCTGGCGAAGGAAATTCACTTAGCTTAAGTTCTCGTTCAACAGCGTCTGTTTTTGTGATACGGTCATGCTCCAAAAAAGCGTTTCCATTGGAGCTGTACACAAATGGAACATCAAGGGCTTCTGCATATCCCAAAGCCTGTTGCATTCCTTCACCAACCGAATGAGCGTTGTCTTTTGCCTCAATAATTGCGAGCGGGAGATGACCCCGATGATAAAGAATAAAATCAACACGTTTTTGTTCTCCGCGAAAAACAGTCTTCCCGCGCACAGTAATGCGACCAGCCGTAAAACTGTATTGTTCGCGAATTTGCTTCTGTAAATCCCAACCGGCGTTAACAATAGCTGGTAGGATATATTTTGAGCAAATATCTTGTTCGGAAAGTTCTTTTTTTGAAAAATCTGGCATTGTTATGTATAAATTTATTCAAATTTCCTCTTATTTTGTGGCATTTTATGCAATTCTATGCCCTTTTTAGTGGGAATTCAATGACTTTAGAGTTATCCACAAATTCATTGATTTAGATAAAATATGGGTTATACTGTATTTACAGTATCTAAGGAGGGCGTCGACCGTTAGGACGATGGCCCTTTTTCATTTTTTATAAACTCCTTGGCGGTGGCCGACTTTGATAACAAGCACAACAAGCTGTTTTTTTAGAATCTGGTAGATTATCCGATAGGGCCAGACGCGGTAGGAATAGCATTCGGCATATTCCCCCTCCAATTTTTTGCCGATGAATGGATCAGAGGCAATGGCCGTAAAAGCCAAAAGTATTCTCTGGTACTCTTTTTTAGAAAGTTTTTCTATTTCTTTTTCTACCCCCGGTTTTATTTTCAATTGATACTCCATATTTTTTTGGCGATTTATCGGCCACGACAAAACCCTCTTTTCTCAAGAGATCTTCAAGAGCCGTCCACTTTCTATAGCTTCCGATTCTGACAGCTTTTTTAGTTTCGGCAACGTCTTTTTTAAGATCAGGAAAATCTTTTATAACTTCCAGAGTTTCGGCCCAAGATTCATGTTCATCAACAGACATAATTACGGCCTTGGGGCGACCTCTTTCGGTAAGGGTGTAACTAGTACCCGGTTTTTGAACATCCTCGGTTATTTCAAATATTTTTTTTCTTGCTTCCGATATGGAAAGCGTTGTTTTTTTGTCCATATGTACATAATAGTGTACACCAAACCCAATGTCAACCCCGCACCAACTCAAATCAACTTCTTTTCTTTAAAACTAAAATAACCAGTTTTTGAAACAATAACATGATCCAAGACTTCTATATCAAGAATTTTACCGGTTTCGACAAGGCGTTTAGTTATATCCATGTCTTCCTGAGAAGGATCCGTGTCTCCGGAGGGATGATTGTGAGCAACAATGATTTGAGCGGCTGAGTACTTAACTGCCGGCTCAAAAACCTCCCTTGGATGGACAAGATTGGCGTTTAAAGTACCGATAGAAATTATCTTTCTTTTTATCTCTTGATTTCTGGTATCCAAATAAAAAACAACAAAATGATCCTTTTTGTTGTTTCTAATATCTCTTAACTCGTGCCAAACTTCCTGTGGAGAAAGAATCAAAACTGATTTCTTGCCCTTTAATAACCTGCGACCCAGCTCAAAACAAGCGACGATCTCGCAGGCTTTGGCACTACCCAGACCAAATGTGTTTTTTAGCTCTTTAAATTGCGCTTTGGCTAGATAATCACCACTGAATTTTTTAAGAATTTTATTAGCAAGCTCGACTACATTTGTTCCTTTCGTTCCCGTACCAAGTAGGATTGCCAAAAGTTCTGAGTTGTTTAATTTATCAGGTCCGTACTTGATAAGTTTTTCTCGTGGTCTATCAACTTTTGGCAAATCTTTTATTTTCATATTTTCCCAACTTAAATTTTGGGAGGGATTTATAATACTCAGGTTACTACTCTCTTATCTTTTTGGCTAGTTGGGTCAGTTTTTCGTCATCGGCTCGTTTATAATCATGTGAGGAGATATATCCCTCGTATTTTTCAAAGTATTTATCCACGTTGGATTTTATCGGTTTCCATTCTTTAATGTTTTCAGTTCCGTGCATGGGAAACAATTTAGCGTGTAAATGGTCCACTCCAAATCCTTCAAAAATCATTCCAGTTCTGCCAACGTCAGGAAGTTTTTGGTCAATTAGTTTTCCCACCTTTTTGGCCGCCAGCACCAGTTCCGATAAAGTTGCGTCAGAATTATCAAAAGCGTAACTGGGATTATGTTCTTTGGTTATCACCACAGAGAACCCCTCGGTGTTTGGAAATATGGACAAAAAAGCCAAGTGCTTTTCATCCTCCCAAATCTTGTGGCACGGCACTTCCCCTTTTACTATTTTACAAAAAATACAAGTTTCCATTTGATTAAATATCTTTTTGTCCGATGTTTTCTGAAAATCTAAGCAGATAGCCATCCGGATCTAAAACTAATACCTCTCGACATCCATACACAGTATCGTCTTTTTTATACCAATTATCCTCCGCCTCTTTTTTTAAAGGATAGTTGTGTTTTTTCAAAGAATCAACAATCGCGGAAATATTATCGGTATTAATCTGAAAATTGATTCCCCTCCCAAATGGATATTCCAATTTTTCTCTTTCTTTCTCTCCTTCGCGCAATTCTTGAATCATTAGCTGACTTCCCTGATAAGACAAAAATACGAAATTGGGATTTTCCCTCCTATACTCAATTTTAAACCCAAGAGCGTCTACATAGAACTCTAAACTTTTTTTGATATCAGATATATAAAATTCCGGTATAATCGGTAAAAAATCCATGGTTTTATTTCAAAACTAATTCTCCCCTCGGAATTTTGATGGATCTTTTAAATGTTCTACCAACTGACTCTCATTAAGTCGAGTGTAGACATATTCGTAATATCCCTTCTCATCAGGAGTGTTTTCTCCAGAGTTCCAATTACTTCCTTCAATTATATTTTCCACAACATCTGGATTTTTAGTAAAAACAATAACTTCATACTGATCGGGTCTAAAGATGATCGTATCAACTCCTTCTTCCTTCATCCTTTTCGCCTCTTCCGTACTGGAAGCAATAACAGGATTTATTTTTTCCGGTGACCTGAGGTTTTCTTTTGGATCCATATTTTTATTTTATAATCTCCCTACCAGTTTAGATAGGTGATGGTTAATTGTAAAACAGTGGCAAATAAAACCCAAAGAAGATAGGGAAGATTGGCAAAAGTAATCCATTTGGCATAAGGATAAATAACAACTAATGCCCAAACCAGAGTCCCGAGAACAAGTAGAATATCAACCGCCGCCAGAAAATTATTCTTAAGTCCAAACTGGAGAGGAGTAAAAGCAAGATTAAAAATGAGATTGAGAATAAAGGGGAGGGCAACAAGCCAGGGCAATTTTCCGGTAAAAGCTTTGTAGAAGACCGTGCCGAAGGTAGCGGCGATAATAACGTAGAGAAAAGTCCAAACCGGTCCGAAAAGCCATGAAGGCGGAGACCAGGAGGGTTTGATTAATGTTTGATACCAGTTGTATGTGTTCATATATTGTAATTCTATTCCTTTGCCTCCACAAAATCAAAACTGTATAAAAAGCGAAAGGGACGCGCGGGGCGTCCCTTAGGATCGAGTGGTCTCATAGAGAGACCGAGGAGTGCAGTGGCTATTTGAAAAGGTAGCCGACCTTTAAATTTTTGAGGTGGCTTGAGAGAGGTTGTCTTCGTCAAACTTTGTGTCACATTAGTGTAAACACTAATGTGAGGAGTTTGAGATGACATTAAACCTTCAAGCCTATCCTCTTCTTGGTTTGGGATGGAAAGCGATTGTCAATCAGAGTTGTTCCCTTGTAGTTGATTTGGGCTCTAACGGGCAAGGCCTTCGTTCCCTTGAGTCCACTCTGGGTGGGCTCTTTTTGGACCCGTGCGGTCCTGCTTTGGTAAGAGCACAGCTTAGCTTAGGCAGACAGGGTCTTCATCCCTGCGCCCTATGCTGTGCTCGTGCACCAATCCCGTCGTTGTGCGGGATCTGCAGTTTGCACATGTGCACATGTTATCATACATTAAATATTTTGTCAAGTTATATAGTTATATAAAAAGAAACCACCCTCGAGGGCGGGGTGGGTGGTGCTGTGTTGACGGGAGCCTGGGGGCACGCGAACTGATCAAGTGTTACACGATCCGATGTATCTGTTTCTGGCGTCGATGCCTACGGGGAGCGCTTGGCGTCCCCTTTTGGAATGGAGAGCGGAGTGGGTACCGCCTCCGTTACCACAAGAGTGGTAACAACTTCCAGTAGCATAGAGCCACTATTTCGACGGCAACACGTGCCGTCAATCGGACCAGCGGAGATTACGACCTCCGCGGCATGTCGTGTGCAGGTGTACTTCCTCGCCCACACGACACAGAATCGGTTATTTTATATAGCGCCACCGATGGAGCGCAAGCCGTTTTCGGTCGCGTGTCCCCCAGGACTCCACGTTTTGAGTTCAAACGAGCTGTCTTTATACTATTACGGAACCATACAAAAGTCAACCGGGATAGCACTATAAACACAGTTCTTCTGAAAATTCCTGATGCCCTCTCCCTTGCTGACATCTTTGTTGACTAACTAATACCTGTCCCAAAGCCCAAGTTTCACTTGGAGCGGAAACAAGATTAACGGAATGAATCTTTTTTTGAGAATCAACAGAATCATCTTTAACACCATTGAAAATCGCCTGAACATACCAAACACCATCAACTCCATCCGAAACATCAACATTAACACTGGTTGGACAATCGACAGGTAAACAATCCTTATAATATTTATCTAAAATCAATCTTCTGGCTTCATCTAAAGAAAGTTTTGGTAATTCTTTTTCTTTAAGAAGTCCGTTTTCAAATGTGAGATATTTTGATTTACCGACACTTGGAGTAGCCGCATACGATTCCCAGGGATATCTATCGGCATAATTTACGATTATTTGTCCTTGCTTTATTTCAACTGTTTGAGGAGAAATTCTGTCACCTAAAAATACAGAATTAGCGGCCGGTTGATAGGCATTTTTGGAATTTGTTATAGCCGAAACGTAAAAGAAAGTCCCGGTTCCTCCAGAATTTTGAAATAAAATAACAACAGCATCGGCTTTACCGTCCTGATTTATATCTCCAGATGTCACGTTAAAAACTTTTGTCTCGGTTCCCGAGGGTTGACTGGAAGAACCGTTCTGTAAATCAAAAGAATCTCTTTCTATAACATATGCCGAATTTTTAGCGGCAGTTTCAATTTTGTTAAAATCATCCGCTTGGTTTTGGATTTGGTCTTGGTTTGAGGGATTGGAAAAATTACTAATTATAAAATAGGCGCCTCCTCCCACCACAATAACCGCCAGAATAATTATTAAAATATTTTTAGACATGGATATATTTTAGTTTGATTTGTTTAAGCCAGTGCCTCCTCTAGTCCGTCTTCCGCCGGTTTTTACATAATCCTCTATAACAGCACAAGCATTGTTAAAAAAACTAGCATCAAAAACAAAATCTCTAGCTTCGGAAAGCTCTTTGGAAAAATTATAGGTGTTAACACTCCCATCTTTAAGAAGTTTTTCCAGGACGGCAATTTTATGTTTGGTGTCCAATATCTCGGGTGATTCTGGAGAAAGGTAGGGATTTTTCTTGAGGCGCTCGTTGTATTCAGCCAGCTTATTTTCAAGTACTTGCCTTAATTCCTGATCATCCGGTAGCTCAATAATTGGGGATTCTTCCTGTTGACCAAATTGTTCTGGTTTTCTAAATATCATATTTATAAATTTGGTTAATTATTTAGATTAATAATATATGTTTTTAGGAATTTTTGAATAGCTTTAACTGTCTCCTCTTTTAACTTCGGATTACTTTCCGCTATCCATCTGGCAAAGTTATAGAATTCTTTTTCGTCAACTTTAAGCCATTTTTTGTTTTTAAACAAAAAATATAAAAGAGTCGCCATGGCAATTCTTTTATTACCATTCTGGAATGGATGATTCTTTACCATTAAATAGAAAAGGATGGCTGATTTTTCAACTAGTCCTTTGTAAAAAGTTTTTTTAGCAAAAGATTGAAATGGAACCGCCAAACAACTTTCAAGCACATTGGAAAAACGCGAGCTAAAATCCGGAATCGGCTCATTCCATTTCATCAACTCCTTAGCCAGACGATAAGTAATGTATTCAACCTCAGTAACGTCTAAAGATTTCATTCTTGCCCTAACATTTTTAATGTTTCCCTATATTCATCAACCGTTTTTTTAACAGCTCTTTCAATAAGCTGTTTCTTGCTTTTGGTTAGAGATTTTCCCAAAATAGACGGAAGATCATTTTTATCTATAACAAAACTTCGGCCGATTCTCTGGGCTTTAATTTCACCTGATTTAACTTTTTTAAACACGGCTATCCGGCTAATTCCTAGAAGTTTTGCAACTTCGCTTGTAGAAAACATCTTTTTGTCCATATTCTATAAGGATAATATTGGTTAACCGACTTGTCAACGGTTAACAATTGTTAACTTGTTCTTTGGTGGAGGTGCGGGGAATCGAACCCCGGCTTGGTCAATGCGAATGACCCGTTATACCACTTAACTACACCCCCGTAAATTCTGCGGGACGAATGACTTATATTATCCTAATAATCTTGGCTTTCTTGTCTGATTTTGATACTACAACTTTTGCTCCGTTTTCCAAAGTTATGCTGTTAGGATTATTGTCCGCGTAAACCAAAGCTGGGCCTCGTGTTATTTCTAATTCTATGACCGCATTCTCTTTTAAAACCATGTGGTCAGATTGCTCAGTGCTGTTGTTAAAAGCCAATCCCATTCCTACTTCAAAGAAACTGTCGGTAATGCTTCGGTAATAACCAGTGGAACCCAAGGGAGTGGCTACAACAATTCCATCTCCGATAATTTCGTTCCCGTTTACAACGGATTTTTGGTTTATATAAACTTTGTATCTGATAGCGTGTCTTGCGTCGGCATTGTGAACGGTAATGTCGTTTATACCAATTAAAGAATCTTTTCCTTCAACTCTTGCCTCCAGTTTCATAAATTCCTCAATAGAATAGGAATTGTTTTTAAATTTCTCCAATATTTTTTCGTTGTCTATAGGAGAACAAAGTTTGCAAATTTGACTACCTTTAATAAGAAGCTTTGGTATTTCTGGGAAAGCAATTTCTGATTTCAAAAGCATTCCGTCACCGCCCTGCACCAAAACAATTTCTGGATTTTCTTCTACAAACTCAAAACCGTTTCCCAAAAATAATTTTATTTCTTCAGTGTTTTTTTCAGAAAAAATAGTAATTTTCATATTTATCTAATTTCGCTTCCAGAAGCAATGTCTTCCATAATAGTCAAGAGAATCGGTCCCTCATTTTCGTTAGAGGCAGCCAAAAGCATTCCTTGGCTTTCAAGACCCATCAATATCCGCGATTCAAGATTGGCAACAATAATTATATTCTTTCCAACTAAATCTTCCGGCTGATATTTTAATCCAATACCGGCAATAATTTGCCTTTCTTCCTCGCCTAAAGAAATTTGAAGTTTGATGAGTTTTTCAGACCCCTCAACCCTCTCTGCCAACAAAACTTTGGCAACTTTTAAATCAACCTGTTTAAATTGTTCGTAGTTTATCATAAGCGCTATACGCTATTCTCTATGAGCTAGTTTTGACTATTTCCGCATAAATATCCAAAAGAGCAAAAAGAATACTTAAGATAACGGGACCGATTATAAATCCAATCGGACCAAATATTCCCACACCTCCTAAAACTCCAAAAAGAACTACTAATGGATGAAGATGGGCTCCTTTGCTCATTAGTTTTGGTCCCAAAAGATTATCTATAAAACTAACAGCCAAAAATCCCCATAATAGAAGCCCAAAAGCGTTAGGAATAGAACCGGTAAACAAAAGAAATAAAATCATAGGAAGCATTACTAAAGACGTTCCCAGTGTAGGCACTAGAGCGGCCACGGCGGCAAATCCTCCCCAAAGAGCCGGGTTAGGAACTCCAAAAATCCAAAATCCGATTCCACTGACAATTCCTTGCACTAAAGCGACAATCAAGGAACCTTTAATAACGGAGGATACCGATGTTTTTATTCTGGCAAACAACGCTCCGGTATATTTTTCTTCCAGAGGACTGTTGTCTGAAATAAACTTATTCAATTTGTCTCCGTCTTTAAAAAGATAGAAGAGAATGAAAATAGAAAAAAGAAAACTAACCAGTCCTCCGGCCAGTCCAGAAAAAACAGAACCCAAATTTCCGACTATCCAAGAAAGAGCTTTTGAAAAATATTCTTGAACATCGGCGGCTTGTATTGAACCTTGACTGATAATATTTAATTCTTTTTCCAGATATGAAATAAAAGAATTTATCTGAGTAAATTCAGCTCCTTGTGAAACAGAATAATAAAGTTGGCTGGCTTCTTTAAAAATTAAAGTTCCTATTCCGGATAAAGGAATAAGAACAATAAGAAGAACAACCATAACCGACAAAAATGAGGCGACTCCGTTTAGTCCAATAAATTTTAATATTCTTTTATGCATAGGCCAAAAAACTATAGCCAAAGCCGATGCCAAAAAAATAGCGTTGAAATAAGGGAGAGTTATAAAAAAAGCCAGAACCAAAAAGACCAAAAGAAGAAAAATTATGAAAAATGGATGTTTGGAATTCATTTTAAAAAGATTTTGTCGTTCGTCGGGACGCCGGGAATCGAACCCGGTCTTTACGCACCCGAAGCGCACGTACTACCGGTATACTACGTCCCGAAAACCCTTGGGCGAAGTGTGGGCTATAAAAGTCACTCCGATAGCAAGTATCGGACTTATTTATTCAAAAAAAGACACATTTTGGCACCCACACAGATGCCTACAAAAAGAGTATCAGAAAACAATTCCAATTTCCAGTAGAATAACCAAAAAACACCTAAATCAAATTAACTTTACTAACCTCAACTGTGCTACCCCAAAAAAGTTTAAATAAATTATTGGTTCTAAAAGAGTTTTCCGTGCTAAAAAACTTTCTCTCCTCGCTCCTCTTTATGGTTGTCTCTATTTCCGGGTGGCGAGATAAATAATTTTCCAATTTTTTGGCGATAATTTTACCCTGCGAAATTATTTCAATTTTTTTATCAATATTTTTTCTGAAAATACCCTCTATCAGAGAATAGTGGGTACAACCAAGAATAACCGAATCAATTTTTTCCGTTTTTCCAAAAAGTTCCTTTATATATTTTTTAACAGCCAACTCTAATCCTTCCCATTCCAATTCTCCGGCTTCAATAATTGGAACTAGTAACGGGCATGCTTGTTGATGAACTTTAATAGAGTCATCAATCTTGGTTATTTCTTTGGGATAAGAGAAAGAATAAACAGTTGCTTCGGTTCCAAAAATTCCCACTTCTTTAGTTTTTGTCAGATTAACAATTTCTTCGGCAGTAGGAATAATAATTCCCAAAACTCTTTTGGTGGGAAAATATTTTGGGAGAAATTCCTGCTGAATTCTTCTTAGAGCCACTGCCGAAGTAGTGTTGCAAGCCAAAATAACAAGCTCGGCTCCTTTTTTGAATAGACAAGAAACACCTTGACGTGTAAATCTATAAATAACTTCATGACTGTGGGATCCATAAGGAGTTCTGGCATTGTCGCCAAGATAAGCATACGAATATTGAGGCATTAGTTTAACCGCCTCTTTTAAAACGGTCAATCCCCCAAGCCCCGAGTCAAAAAATCCTATCATTAGATTAAACCTTATGTTTCTTTTTCATTTCGGCTTCTATGCCGGTTTCAAATTCTTCTTTAACTTTTTCGGCTTTTTCTCTAAGTTTTAACAGCTCTTTGTCGGAAAGTTTGTTCAACGCTTTGGCTCTCTTTTCCAAATTAGATTTAATGTTTTTCTTGGGATCCTCTATGATTTCTTCCAAAAGAGAATTTAATATATGACCGATGCGTGGACCGGGTTTTAAAGATAATTTTTTTATCAGATCATTGCCGTTGATTTTCAAGTTTTTGGGAGAAACCGGATCATGTTTTACTTTCTCTATCATAAATTTTAAGTGACGCAAACGATAAGGGAATGCCTTAGGGACCCCAGAGCCAATTCTGTCGGCTTCTCTGATTTTTAAAATGTCGTCTATGTATTCTTCCCCAACTCTTGAGATAAATCTCCTGACACCGGCAGCACTCACTTCTCCCACGTTGTAGTAAAAAAGATGACACCTTACAAGTAAAGTCACGTCATTAATCACATCTTTGGGAAATTTTAGGTTCTCTAATATCTTTTTAGTCATCGTCGCTCCTATATATTCGTGTTGATAAAAAGTTGAATTGGGACCATCTCCGGATTTACTTCTGGGTTTTCCAACATCATGAAGCAAGGACCCCAGTCGTATTTCAAGAGAATAATTTTTTGAAACCGCGTAATCTAAGGCCCTTAAATTATGTTCCCAAACTGTATAGATATGATGTTTATTTTGTCCCACATTAATGCCCTCTTCAAGTTCCGGAATAATAAATTTAAGAAGTTTTAAATTGGAAAGAATCTGAACGGCCCAGGCGGCTCTTGGAGTCATTATCATTTTTTGAAATTCATCTCTGATTCTTTCTTTGGATATGTTTTTTAAGAGATGGGAATTTTTGATTATTGAATCCAAAGTTTTTTGTTCTATCTGAAAATCAAGTTGCGCGGAAAATCTGACGGCTCTTAGCATCCTTAAGGCGTCTTCTCCAAATCTGTCATCAGGACTTCCAACGGCTTTTATAAGCTTATTAGATAAATCAATTTGGCCACCAAATATATCAACAAGCTTAGACTTAAGCGATAGCGCCATGGCATTAACCGTAAAATCACGACGGGCTAAGTCCTCTTCTACAGTTTTGGCAAAAACGATTTTATCTGGATGCCTGCCGTCACTGTAGCTAATATCTTTTCTGAATGTGGTTATTTCCACAATTTTGAGAGTTTCATTTTTAGATCTTGTTTTTACTCCCACAGTGCCAAAATTATTTTCATAAACGCTGTCTGGAAATAATTTTTGTATTTGTTCTGGTTTAGCGCTTGTAGTAATGTCCCAATCCTTGGGATCCCGTCCTAGTAAAACATCCCTAACACATCCGCCAACCAAGTACGCATCAAAATCAGCTTTCTCAAGCTTTTTAGCAATTTCTATAATTTCTTTAGGGATACTTGTTTTCGTCATCAAATCTATTCTATTATAGATTTAGATATTAGACAAAGCGCCTCTAGCTCAACTGGATAGAGCACCTGCCTTCGAAGCAGGGGGTTGCGGGTTCGACTCCTGCGAGGCGCGCAAAATATTATGTTGCTAGAAAATTCAAACGTTGCAGTGAGAAAATCAAAAAACGGGCTTGGTTTATTTTCTAAAAGAAAATCAGAAGATGGGAAAATAATATTTGAAATTATAGGAAAATTAATAACGATTAAAAAGATCTACGAAGTTGATAAAAGAACTTGTGACAATACATTCAGATTTAGTAGAAAATATTATATAAGCCCTCAAGGGGAATTGGGCGATTATCTAAATCATTCGTGTTCTCCAAACGCTGGAGTAATAAAAATCGGAAGAAAACTATTTATTAAGGCTATTAAAAATATCAAACCAAGGAAAGAAATAACAATAGATTACTCCACAATTCTCGCCAATGATGACGATTGGAAAATGAAGTGCCAATGCGGATCTAAAAACTGTAGAAAGATAATAGTAAAGTTCTCAACCCTACCTAAACAACTAAAAAATAAATACTTTGATCTGGGGGTAGTGCCTAGTTATATAAACAAAAATGTCCGTAACTAACAGAAATAACTTTGATTTTTGAGTTGTTATATTTTATATTGTCTTTATCCGCCCATAGCTCAGCTGGTAGAGCTGCTCCCTCTTAAGGAGAAGGTCCCAGGTTCGAATCCTGGTGGGCGGACAAAATTTTGAATTACATCGTAATTTAAAATTATGCCGTTCCCAATGGATTCGAATAGAGGTGGGTCGGAGGACGCTTAGTCCTCTGTGTAGGAAATTATTCAAAACCGAGGGTTTTGAAAGAGTCCGCCCTGAGCGGACGATGTGAGATTCCTTTCGGGCGGACAAGATTAGTGGAAAGCACAAAATAGAAAGTGTAAAGTTAATAAAGATGCGGGCGTCGTATAATGGCTATTATATTTCCTTGCCAAGGAAGAGACGGGAGTTCGATTCTCCTCGCCCGCTCACACATGAATAAAGTTTGGATAGAAAGAAGGTACGTAGATACTTGGTCAATTAACCATTTTTTATTTGGCGCCTCATTGGCTGTTATTTTTAAAACGCTTGGGATTAGCTTTGTTATTGGTCTGATATACGCCTTAGCTATTTTTATCATTTGGGAAATAATTGAACTTGTAGCCAGTGCCAATGAAACCTCAACTAATGAAGTACTAGACATAGTGTCAGAAACTTTGGGATTTATAATATTATGGCAAATTGAAAATATGTGGCTGTACATTGGTTTAATATTAATTTACGTTTTTTTGGAAACTTGGGGATATGTAACAAAGTCCATCATGACAGTCCACAAACTAAAGCGTGTTTTATATATAATCTATATCCCATTGGTTTTAATATATTCTGTTTTTTATCTTTATCTAATTGATATTTTCTAATATCAGGGCTTGGGACTAGATTTTTGCCAACCACAAAAACACAACCCGAGAAGACGTTCCCGTTTGTAAAAAATTAGTAAAGCAACTGATTACCATCTACGGCAATCTGCTTGAATATTTTATAGATGTCTTTTACTCTTTCGGTTATTGAAATCAACTGTTTTTGTATTTGAGAAATATCGGATAAACTGATTAATTCCTGAGAAATATTTGTTTTTAAAATATCAATCGTTTTTTGGACATCGGCTATTTGTTGTTCGGCCTGTTCTGATAATTTCTCCAAAGCCAAAATATTCTTTCTTGAATTTTTTATTAATAACAACTTTTGATTAATGACTTCCAAACGATTTTGAGATGTTTTTATAATAGTATCCTCAAATCTTGAGATGTGAGCCAGCAAGATAAGCTTTTTTAGATTTTTTTCGTCATCCTGCCTATAAGAAATGAGTTGAGAAGATATATTTCTTAATTCCTCCAAATTATTTGAATTAGAAACCGATTCTTTTAGCTCATTAAGCTTGATAAGATTTGATTTAATCTCTTCCGACATATATGGCCCAAGGTCCTGATAAACATCTATTTTCAAACTTATCCTGTCTTGAATTTGTAAAGATCTTTTTTCTAAAACCTCTATCGTGACCAAAAGAAATGATTTAGCTCTTTCGATTAGTCCCGATTGATCCGATTTTGATTTTCGAAAACTCTCCTTTTCTTCCAAAAATCTATTAAATGATCTGGAGAATTCATTTTCTTGCGAAGTAGCCGCCAAAGAGACACCCGAAAATAGACCTAAAGATAATAGGACCGTAATAGCGATAATATAATTTTTTGTAGTTTTGTTTATGGTATCCATAATTAGAAATTAGCTAAAGTTGAATCCATCTGATAAAACTCACTTTCTTGTTCAAAGAAGTTAGCCAGATCAGAATCAATTGAGACCTGGGCGGCTTCCAGATCAATAGAATCGACATCAAAAGACATACTTAGGACCTCTGGAGCAGCTAGTTTTCCAGCTGAGCTAGCTGCGGATAGCCCCTCATCTACAGCCAAAAGCTTACTTTCTTCTTGAAAATACTTGTTTATATCGGAAGACAAATCTTGTATCATTGTCTCATCTTTCCCTAAATTTTTCAACTCCTCAACCTGATAGTTCTCAGACGTGAATGGATCGGCAAAAATCACTATTCCCACCAAAACCGCCAAAGCCAAAGGTATGCCTGCTTTAAGAATGTTTGGCATGTGAAGCTGGAGACGAATTTTGTTGATAAAAGAGCTGGCTCTAAGGTCGCCCCTTGGAGACATTTTTTGTGATTTTAAATTATCTAAAATTTTTATAGTCAAAAGACGCTCGGGTTCAATTTTCTTTCCGGTATAATCAATCTTTTCAAGAAAATTGGCTAATTCTGTTTCCTCTTCCTGTTTTAAAAAGTTAACAACGTCTCCATTGTTAATATCTTTGGATTTTTCCAAAATTTCTTTTAATCTTTTTATTTCTTTAGGATTATTCATTTTTATTGTCCTTATTTAAAATATCTCTCAAGTTAAGCATGGCTCTGTATTGAAGCGACCTTATAGAAGTAGAAGATTTTCTCATGATTTTTTCTATTTCCTTGTTGGAACGCCCATCAAAAAATTTTAGAGTGACAACTTCCCTCTGCTCATCATTTAATTTGTCTAAAACCAACTCAATTTCCCCCATAGATTTTATTATATCTATCTCGCCAGAAGAATCAGAGCTACCGCCCTTTTCCTCCAAAAAAGATAGGTCGCCAACACTTATGTCTTTTTTCTTTCTCCAGTGGTCAATTAATGTGTTTCTGGCCACGGTAAAAAGCCAAGCGGTAATATTTTCTATATTATCCAAATCTTTAATGTTTCCCCAGGCCTTTAAAAAAACCAATTGGGTAAGATCCTCTGAAATCGCCTTATTTTTGACTCGTATATAAAAGAACCTATAAAGAGGCGAAACGCACTGTTGGTATATTAAAGCAAAAGAGTCCTCGTCTAACCTTCCCGCTTTTGCGACGGTTTGTTCAAAACTTTCTAACTTTTCTTTTCTTGTTCTAATCATAATGACGTTACGTGAGCACTTACGTGGCTTACTATAATTATAACTTATACAATTTAGTTTAGAAGCGCTCCGATGACAGATGATAGATTATCAATGTTAATTTGCAAGTAATCGTCCCCCAAAGAAAGAGAGTTTTTTAAAACAACAACTTTAACTTTTAAAAAGTTTTCCTCTAAAAATTTCTTAAAATCGTCCACCGGAAAATCCTGATCAACGGCAATTGCTTTTATTTTTTTAGTTGTAATTATATTTTTTAGATAGACAAAAGAATATTTAGAGTCAGAGATATCAAAATTGTTTGTAAAATTATCCCCCAAGTCAGAAAAAAATCTTTTCCATTTCTTTTCGTAAAGAATTTTTGATTCCGAAGATTTGGCTATCTGGTCACGAGATTGTTTATAAACGTCTTGAAGTTTAACTATCTGATCATAGGCATTGTTTATGTAAAATTCTTTATTAACAGGATCGGCCCCCCCAAGAGCATGAGCTATTGTTTGGATAACCACCATGCCTCCCCTAAGAGACATAAAAAAATATTCTCCCAAATTAAGATCCTCCTGTTGTTCTCCCAAAAAAAGCGGGTCTTCTTTAATAGAGTCCTCAAAATTAACCAGAATAACTCCCTCTTCTTTTTTATACACCTCTTTTACCCAATTATCATAAGGGGTATTAAAAAATATAAAGGTGGGATTTTTACTTATATTTTTTTCTTCTTTGATTTTTTTCCAAAACGAATCTACTCCCAGCTCATCATAATAAATTAATAAAATATCAAGATTGTTTATATTTAAAGACAGAGATTTGGCTATATAAAAAATAATCGGATCGGTAGCAATTATAGTTCTTTTTGAAAAAACCGGTTGGGCTTGAAAATCATTAAAATCGGGAGTTTTTTTGTCTAAATCTGTCCAAAAATAAAAACCAATCCCCACTAGGATAAAAACAACGGCAAAAAGAATAATATCTTTTTTAAAAAATTTTTGGAGAAACATTTTATTGATTCTGAAAAATTAAAAGCAGTGGGTCTTGATAGCCAAACTTGGAAGGGTCTTCTGACGTATAACCAACGCATTTTTTTGTAGCAGCTTGGTCAGCCCAGCAATCATCTTCTTTTGGGGAAAACAAAACCGGAGAATCTTTTATTTCCAAATGAAGATGGACATCGTCCTGATCGCCAGAAGAACAACCGTCTTTGCCTATTTTCCAGAAATTACATCCATAACCCGTGTTACCAACTGCTCCAATTTTATCACCGGCATTTATGGTTTTTCCCACAGTTAATTCTTCTTCTATTTTATTCAAATGCCCATAAAGAGAATAAAATATATTCCCATCTTTTTGGTGTTCAATAATAATCGTATTCCCCAACCCTGAATCACTTAATCCGTTTTTTATTAATCTATTAATTTGACCATCGGCTATGGCGTAAACATTTAATTTTTTTGAACTTGGAAGAGGAGACAAATCTAATCCGGTATGTTGAACGTAATTATCTCTTTTGTCTTTAAAATAATACCAATTGTTTCTAAGAGGAGAATTAAATCTTTGTCGTATCCAAAAATCGTCTTTATCAACAGGAGAGGCAAAGTCGTTCTTTAAAGAAAGGTTTTCTAATGTCAGATAGGAAACAACCGTGTCTCCTTTTTGAGCCAGATTAAAAAAATCTTTAGCAACGTTATCTTCTAATCTTATACAGCCCCCGGAAAACTGGCTGGAAACCTTAGTTCCGTCGGGAAAATAAGGAATTCCGTGTATAAAAAAGTCCTCGTAGAATTGGACCGCATTTTCCATAAAAACATCAGTGATAGAAGACATAAACTTTGGTTTCTTAACCCCTATTTGAAAATATCCCGTTGGTGTCTGAAACCACTTGCCATAAGGAGATTGATAGGCAATAGGGAAAATTTTGGACAAAAGACCGTTTTCATAAAACAGTATTCGATTATCGGTTAAATTTATTTCAAAAAGACGAAAAGCGTTTTGTTTAGGAATATTAAAACAGAATTTTTTGTCATCAGGAGTAAAAAAGGACGCCTCTTTGGAACAGTAGTTCATCTGGCTAATGGATTTTTCTTTAATGGCCTCAAAAATGCTGGCGCCAAGAGTCATTACGAAATCTTGGTTATAATTTTCCTTTGAATTTTTAACAACATCTAAACCAACGCTTCCAAAAAAATAAAAAAATCCCCCCGCAAGAATAAGAGAGAGTGCCGACAAGGTTACTTTTAAAAACACTTTCATGGATATTAAGATGATATGGGTAAATGACAACAAAATCAACTGGATTGAATAGTGTCTTATATAGCATATATGCTATATAAGAGGGTGCGAAAGAAATAGAGCGGAATCAAAATCTTTTGGTTCTACTTAGTGGCATTATAAATAGCTTTTATTTCTGATACGGAGAGGGCGCGATCGTAGATACGAACATCGTCGATAAGACCATTAAAAAAACCAGCTCCGCCAGATCCCTTGGCAATTCCGTAAATTCCCTGCGCCAAGGTTATCGCAACATTTTCTGTTGAACTAAGTTGCGTTCCATTCAAAAACACTTTTAAATTACTGCCATCCAAAACGACAATATAGTGTTCCCAAGTACCTAGTGGAATTGTGTTGTAAAAACTAAATGATTGAGCAGAGCTTCCATTGCCAATAAACACCGAGAAATGAGGAGATACCGAATAATAATAACCAATATTAAATCTGATTGTAGCTTCACTTCCTCCGAGAGAGCTATCAACAGAGCTTCCGAAATCATTTCTCGAATAGGCATTCTGCCAAAAAGATACTGTTTCGCTATTTCCTGAAAGATTATCAAGACTCCCAAGATTCACATAATCATCCGCACCGTCAAATGAAACAGCTCCTCCTACCTTCCCTTGAGCCCAAGACATACCTGTGCCATTAGTGTTTTTAGCTGTCCCACCGTTGTTATTACTTGAGAAATCTTCAAATCCAGTTGTCTGATTATTAGATATAGACCCTGATGTTCCTCCATCAAACTTCCAATATCCCACAAGACCAGAATCCTTGATGGGGTTAAGGGTCTTGTTGGTACCTATTTCATAGACAGCGAAGGAGTCACCTCCATCAGAAGAAGTTCTGTCTTTATCTCCTGATAATCTGTATTTGTTGGATTCTAAGATGGTGTTGAGTTCATAGGAACCTCCAGGGATATATGTATAATAAAGTCCATCTGTAGGAGTATTAGTAGGATCTATGGGAAGAGCAGATAATTGAACAATAGATTGAGTAGTAAAGTTGACAGGAACCCAACCAGTACCATTGGTTTTAGTGAGATTAGCTGTTGAGACACAATTGTATGTATAGGTAGCTGGAAGAGCAGGTAATCCTAAGGTTCCACAGGTAGAAGAAGCATCATCTGGTATAGATACATAGACAGTAAGAGATGTTCCAAAGGATATAGTAGGATCTATGGCTTCTAGGTTTTGGAGGGAATTATTGAGGAGGGAGAGGTCTTGCATTCTACGAGAGTCCCTGGCTTGAGCAAGATAATCAGAAGGATTGAGGATAATAACGACTGCGGTTGTTAACACAGCAAGAATTCCGATGACGACTAATAACTCTACAAGAGTAAATGATTTATTTTCGGATACATGGAATCCCCCCCCCAAGGAAGATTTGTTTTATTGTCAGATTCTGAATGCATAGTTTTATTATACAAAATATAATAAGAATTTAACATAACAAAATAAAAATTTGCTTTGGTGTTGGCCAAAAGTAGTGTATAATTGCCGTATGCTCCAAAAAGGAGCTTTTTTGAAACTAAATCACTAATTTTTCGTTATATATGTTAGATGGGCTTTCTAAAAAAGAAAATGAGAAAGACCTGGCTGAAAGAGCCATTATGGGTGAGGCCCCGGCTTTTGGCCTTCTATATGACAGATATCAACCAGGAATTTTCCGGTTTATCTATCTTAAAGTAGGCCACCGTGAGGAAGCTGAGGACCTTACCCACCAAGTTTTCTTAAGCGCTTGGCAAAATATAAACTCTTTCAAGGATCAGGGACTACCTATATCCAGCTGGCTTTATAGAATAGCCAGAAATAAGGTTATAGACCATTACCGAACCAAAAAGAACCTAATTGACATAGAAAAGGTTACGGAAGAGGTAGTAGTTGAAGAGAAGGCAGGAGAAGAAACCATCAAAAAAATGGAAATAGAGGTGGTCTATCAGTCGCTTTCTAAGCTAACTCCAGACCAACAAGAAATAATAATTTTAAGATTTGTTGAAGAACTTTCCTACGAAGAAATATCTAAAATCATAGGAAAAAATCAAGGCGCCATCAGAGTTCTTCAATTTAGAGCCATAAGAAAATTAAAGAAAATGATAGGTAAAAAGGAAAATAACCAAGACAACCAATGGAAACCAAAAGATTAAAATCTATACTAGGAAGTTTTAAAAACATTCATCCAAAGAATGATTTTTCGGCTTCTTCAAAAAGATTGGTTCTTCAGAGTCAACAAATTCATAACGAGGAGGGAAATTTAGCCGTTAGCATCGGCAATGGTTCCTTTTCCATATTAAATTACTTCACCTACGCCCCAAGAGCCATTTCTTTTGTTCTTGGAAGTTTGGTGATTTTAGTTTCGGTTTATTATGCCACTAGAGAACTTTCCCCTTTGTTTCTGCCGGGATTAAATGAAAAGAAAGTGGTAGCCGAAGCTGAGATCGTCAATTCTAATATAAATATTCAGATATCCCAATTGGATCATTTTCAAAAAACATCAGCGGAAAGTTTAAAGGTTTTAGACCAGGTGTCAAAAGATCAATTCAACCACTTAAACCAGACCATACTTGATAAAGAAACAAAAGTTATCCAATCGGGAGATCTAGATTCAACCACAATGAATAGCGATTTAAATTCAATTATTAAAGCGCTTTCTCAATAAAAATGGAATTCTTAAATAATAAAAAAATAAAATCGCTCGCCTTTCTTGTTTTAATAACAAGCATTTTTATTTTTAATTTCCAAAATGTTTTAGCGGGAGACCTGGAAACAGAAGAGAAACTCTCTCAGACAAAAGAAGACGTGGAAAAACTCTTTACTATAAAAGACGATAGTAAAATTTCAGATGAAGACAAAGTAAAATCTGAGACAGATTTAAGAATAAAAATAGTTAAAAGTGTAATTGATCTTTCTTTGGGACAAGTAGAAGATTCCAAGGAAAAGCTGGAGATGATTTCTTTTCCCCAGACCGATGATTGGACAAAAATAAGGGAAAAATTCATCAAAACATTAGATGAATTCTCAGTTTTTTATAAAGACCAGATTAGTAAGATAGACAACAACGACCAAATATCCATAGAGGATTTAAAAGAAATGGCCAAAAACATAGAGACCAAAAAGACGCTGGAAATAGACGCTTTTCTTTATAAATTAAACAATGTAATAGCCGTTTTTAATATCTCAGAAATTTTAGAACTGGCTGACCAAAGATTGGAAAAAGTGAGCATTGATATAAATAAAATCTACTCCAAAAAACTTACTAAAAATCCGGCTCTTAAAAATCTTTTGGATCAGGCCTCGGGATACATAGAAGACGGACACCAACTTAATGACAAATCCAAGGAAATAATATTTAACGTTTATGCGCCGATTAGAGATTTGTCGGTAGAAAGTTTTTTTAAAAATTTAAAAAATGAATTGGACAAAAATAATAAATTTATGCCATCCAACGGAGAAGAAGAGGTTATACAAGAAAGAGCTTCAAAATATATTGAAAATATTATATCCCAATCATTTGAAAAAATAATGTTGGCTTACGATGTTTTTATAAAAATGAGTTTGAACGCAAAGAATTTAATAAAATAAAAGATTAAATCAAAAACCCTCTTATAAAAGTAAGAGGGTTTTTATTTTCCATCAACTTTAATCTATAAAACCGCTTCTTTGAGGGCTTTTGCGGCTCTGAATTTCGGTTTGGTTGAAGCAGAGATATGAATCTTTTCTCCGGTTCGAGGATTAATTCCTTCTCTGGCGGCTCTTTTGGAAATTTTAAAAACTCCAAATCCAGGAACGGATACTTCCTCTCCCTTGCCTAATGTTTTGGCGATAGTATCAAAAACCGCCTCCACAGCCATAGTTGCCTGCTTTTTTACTTCTATTCCGGCAACTTTCATAACTGCCTCAATTAATTCTGGTTTTTTCATATTATTAAATAAAATCTTGTAAACAATTCCCGACCTTTGTTTTCCCGCCCTCAAAACCGGCGGACTTAAATGACTCTAATAATTATATATAAGCACTAGATAAAAGACAAGCAATCAAGCCAATAATTAGCGAGCATACTCTACCGCTCTGGTTTCCCTGATTACCACTACTCTTATCTCCCCAGGATACTTTAATTCCGATTCTACCTTCTTGGCTATTGATCTGGCTAATTCCAAAGCCCCAAAATCGTCTATTTTCTCAGGAACAACAAATATTCTCAGCTCTCTTCCGGCCGAAATGGCGTATGAATTCTTAACTCCTTCAAAACTGGAAGCAATTTGCTCCAATTCCCCCAGGCGTTTAAGGTAATTTTCCAAGGTATCTCTTCTAGCCCCAGGTCTTGCCGCTGAGATAGCGTCTGCAGTAGAGACGACGTAGGCCTCGGGAATAGCGTAAGGATACTCCTCATGGTGAGCTTCCATGGCATTTATCACCCTTTCATCAATATTGTATTTTTTGAGTATCTTTCTTCCTATATCCACATGGCTTCCTGGAACTTCATGGTCAATTGACTTTCCTATGTCATGCAAAAGCGCTCCCCTTTTGGCTATTTCAGCATTAAGACCAAGCTCTTCGGCTAACATTCCGGCAAAATGAGTAACTTCTACCGAATGTCTTAAAACGTTTTGACCATAACTGGTACGATAGGCAAGTCGTCCAAGAAGTTGAACGATTTCTTTGGGTAAATCATAAACTCCAACCTCGTAAGCGGCCGCTTCTCCGGCTTCCATTATTTTCTTGGCAATTTCTTGAGTGGCCTCTTCCACTTTTTCTTCTATCTTGGCCGGTTGAATTCTTCCATCTTTTATTAATTTTTCCAAAGCGCTTTTGGCCACCTCTCTTCTGACTGGGTCAAAAGAAGAAATTACAATACTGTCCGGGGTTTCGTCAATAATTAATTCAACTCCGGTTAATCTTTCAAAAGCTCTTATGTTTCTTCCTTCTTTTCCTATTATTTTTCCTTTAAATTCTTCATCGGGCAGAGGCACTGCTGTAGTTGTAAGCTCGGCAGCCGAAGAACGACTGTATCTTTGCATGGCAGTTGCCAAAATTTCTATGGATTTTTTTTCTATCTCCTCTCTTCTTTCCTTCATCATTTTCCCAACATAGTCGGTAATATCTTGCCTATATTTTTGAGAAACTTCTTTTAGAAGTAAATCTTTTGCCTCTTAAGAGCTCAAGCCGGCAATTTTTTCCAATTGCAAAGAAAGATCTTTTTTTAATTGTTCTATATAAGATTTGGCCTGATTTATCTTTTCTATATCAACAACAACCGATTTTTCTTTTTCTCTTATATCCGAAGATTCCTTTTCCAAGGATTCTTCTTTCCTCATTAATCTTTCTTCAACCTTATCCAACTGAACTTTTCTTTCTTTTTCTTCCTTTTTTATTTCATCCAAAATACCGGCGGACTTTTCTTGCGCCTCCAATACTATTTCATTGGCCTTTGACCTGCTTTCTTCAAGCTGTCTTTTAGTTGTCTGCTCGATTGAAGCCGATTGACGAGAAACCAAAAAGTGACGGACAAAATAACCCGCAACCACACCAAAAACCAGCGCGCCTATCAAGTAGGCGACTAAATTGTTTTCCATGGTAGAAAATCTTCAGATTCTTCCTTGGGATATTCAATTGATTTGTTAAAGAATTCATCTGAAAAATAATTAAATTTAAAATTGAACAAGTTTATAATAGTCCTTTGTTCTTTTACAGTCAACTGGTTTTGTATTATCATTGATGCAATGGCTAGAAAACCTGTTGTTTTAGTGGTTTTGGACGGATGGGGCATTGGACAAGAAAATCAATCAAACCCAATATACGTCGCCAAACCCAAAAACATAGAATACATAAAAAATAATTTCCCATCAGGCGCTTTGCAAGCATCCGGCATTGCCGTTGGTCTTCCTTGGGGGGAAGAAGGAAACAGTGAAGTTGGCCATTTGACCATGGGGGCCGGAAAAATAATCTACAAACATTTTCCCAGAATAAGTTTAGCGGTAAGAGATAGAAGTTTTTTTAAAAACGAAACGGTGCTTGCGGCAGTTAATCACGCCAAAAAAAATAAATCTCGCATTCATTTTGTGGGATTAATAGGAGAAGCCAATATCCATTCATCTATGGAACATCTGACCGCCTTAATGGAAATAGCCCAAAAAGAAGGGGTGGGTTATTTTATACATGTTTTTACTGACGGAAGAGACAGCGCTCCTTACTCTTCTTTTTCGTTAATATCCAAGCTTCCCCAGGAAAAAATCGCAAGCGTCTCAGGAAGATATTATGCTATGGATAGAGACAAGCACTGGGATTTAACCGCCAGAACTTACGATGCGATAACCGGAAAAGCTCAGATTATAAAAGAAGATGGAATAAAAAGTCATATCCAAAAAACTTACGACAAAAATCTAAATGACGAATTTGTTATGCCGGTAATCATTGAGTCCCAAAAAAGATCGGTGGAAAATAATGACTCTATATTCTTTTTTAATTTTAGAGAAGATCGCTTAAGACAAATATCCGAGGCTTTTGTTAATCCTGATTTTGCTTATTTCCAAACCAACAAATTTGAAAATATTTTTGTCGCCTCAATGACACAAATAAGAGAGGACTATAAAATCCCCACCGCCTTTCCTCCACAGATAGTCAAAAATCCTTTAGGAAAAATTTTAGCGGATAACGGAGCCAGTCAATTGAGAATAGCCGAGACCCAAAAATACGCCCATGTTACTTTCTTTTTTAACGGTTTAGAC
>Ga0172379_10002200_pt1 | contig 35470 bp, 23 predicted proteins | sample GrowelOW334metaG_FD_119756 | JGI IMG/M metagenome (GOLD analysis project Ga0172379, IMG submission 119756) | Groundwater microbial communities from an aquifer near a municipal landfill in Southern Ontario, Canada - Groundwater well OW334 metaG | ecosystem: Environmental > Aquatic > Deep... | reverse complement strand
CATCGAATCATATTTATCCGGAAACAGCAGCGGCGTATTATTCTCCGGCTCCAGTTTCTGGACGAAGAGTCTGTACGACCAGTGCGACTTGCCCGGCGGGTTGCAGTCGAAATACGCCTTGTTCGGCAGCAGTTCCTCCGAACCGTGGAACCGGACCCGCTGCGCCAGCCTCGTCATGGCGGTGGTCATCGCCGGATAACTGATTTCCGAACATTCATTAAAGTATACCGTGGCGAACTCCCTTCCGAGGATTTTGTCCGCCCGGTTTTTGTCGTCCAGTCCGATGAACCAGATTTCCGAGCCGTTCCGGAATCTGATGAACCCGTCCCGCTGACAGGGCTTATACTCTATCCCCGGAAAACACATTTTCATGAGTTTGGGAAACGTGTCGAACAGCACCGCATGGCGGACATGGACATGCCGGAACCGGAACACCGCATGGCGGCTGCCCGGCGCTTTCAGCGCCCGCACCACGATGGAGAACAGCAATATAAACGTCTTGCCCGAGCGCGAGCCCCCGAACAAAAGCAGATTCCTGACCATCCCCCCGATCAGCCCGAGCGCCGTCCGCTGGTCGTCCGTAAATTTAAAGCCTGTCATAAATCCAATCCTTTTTTCTAACCACAGAGCCATCCCGCAGTCGCGGGACTAACCCGAGAGTTAGCAAGACACAGAGAAAACATGATTTCCGGTTTAAAATCCGGATTCGTTTTATCTTCTATGTTTCATAAGTGTTTTCTTTATACTATTAGTGATTTTGTCAATTAAATATTGTGTTAATGGTTATCAATAAATCAGTTAAATGCGCTTTATTTGCTGCGAAAAAATGAATATGAAAAGGTAAAGCTCAAGTCCGGGAGCGCCGGTCGCCTGACCGGCTTTCGGCGGCTGCCCCTTTGCGCCAATAAATTCGAAAAGCTGGTCAGACGACCGGCACCCCGGGATGGATGCCGGCAGCCAACCGTAATTGTAAATAATGTTTTCATAAAGTTAATCCAATCCTTAATTCCGGATAATAGCCCCCGGTTTTTTAATTCTCAATTGCTTCTGATTTTTCCGGCTCCCATTCTGACTCCTGGCTCCTGTCTCCTGACTTCTCTCTTTTTACATATAGTAAATTTGTCAACCGAAACGGTGACAATAAGTTCAAATAGCGCGATTTTAAGGCATATATTTTTGCAAGAGAAATGAGGAAAAGCAGTGTTTTCGCGGACGACATGAGCATCATGGAACTAAAAAGCGTGAATTTCAGGAAAGATTCGAGAAATTATTTATATTACTATTGACAGGAAAGAAATCTTCGGATATAATAATGTTAACGCTAACATTGAATATACAGTGAGGTTAAGATTGGACGGTGAGCGACAGATCACGCTTAAGGAAATAGCCGACGAATGCGGGGTATCGATGATGACTGTATCACGAGCGCTGGATTCGCGCCGGAGCGTAGCTATGCGCCAAGCGACTCGTGACCGGGTTCTTGAAGCAGTAAAACAGCACGGTTACAAATCTAACCTGACCGCCCGCCGCTTAAAGCGTCAAAAGACCGAGACGATTACTCTTATTATGGAGCCGCGTACAATGACCGGACCGAGGGGTGCGCCAGATTTTGATGCCCATTATGAAAGCATCAGCTGGGGTATTGTCAAAGGGGTTATCACCGAAGCCCGGCGTTATAATTACGACGTTAAACTCGAAGCGATGCTCGGCTACGATAAGAACGAAGAAGAGGATGTGATCGCCCATATCAAACCGCAACTGACTGATGGTGTGTACACGTTTTACAGTCGGCGGATAATCGATTATCTGAGAGAGCAGAGAATGCCGTTTCTGGCCGTGTGTAATAGTTATGTTTCTAATGAAATGTGTGCATTGAGCATTGACCGGAGTTCCGGGTATGCCGAAGCGGTGGAACAGGTTTTTAATAAAGGACACCGGCGGGTGGCGTTTATGGGGTGCGACCGGATTGTCTCCAGTAATTACAATCGTGATTTGCTCCGGAGTCTTTTATCGGCGAAGGGCTTTTTTGATGAAAAACTGGTTTTTCCCGTCAATAGTGTGTTTGATGTCCGGAAGCTGCTGGAAGAGTTTAGCGGGAGCCTGCCGTTTTCAGCGGTATTCTGTTATAATGATACGCTGGCCGATCTGGTGATCCGGGAACTGCGTTTCCTAAAAATAAAAGTGCCGGAACAGGTTGCAGTGATCGGATTTGACGGCAATCCGGCTTACCGCGGGGAAGACCGTTCCAACCCTGCAAGTATCGTTGTCCCCTGGCAGGAATTAGCGGCGGTTGGAACCAGAAGATTGATCGAGGCGATTGAACGCGGAGATCGCAGGATTACTGAAACCAAAACCATCCCGACGTTCTTTGACGCCGGGCAAACGTTATAAAACAACTCAAGGAGATTTTGGATGATGAAAAAGCACGAATTCACACTTATAGAATTGCTGGTTGTGATCGCGATCATCGCGATTTTGGCCTCAATGCTGCTGCCCGCGTTGAATAAGGCTCGCGAAAAAGCCAAAACAATCGCCTGTGTCAACAACCTTAAGCAGCAAGGCCTGGGCTTTATGCAGTATGTCGACGATAATCAGGAATATTTTCCGCAATACACTTATAAGGTGAATGTTTCCGCCGGTCTTATAAATCTCACCTGGGTCGACAGTATATTGCCATATACCGGTAAAAATCTGAAAGTCTTCATTGATGCAGCGTTGGCTGCCAGCGTAAACCAGGACCGTCCGCTTAATGGCGGCAACTTGAATAATTGCTTTAACTTTGTTGGTTACGGTTACAATTTCCGTTATATCGGCGGCAGTAACGGTACGGGATTGCCGAATAAGGGTTTGCAGTCGGTAAAAAGAAGCATGCTTTCAAAGCCTTCGCTAGGTTATATGGTCATGGATGCCTGTCAGTCGGGTCTCCTCTCCATTGGCGGTTACATCGTAATCGAATATCCCGGATCATCCGCCACCAACGGGCAAATCGACGCCTGGCGGCATTCAGGTATCGTCAATACTGCTTTTTGTGATGGTCATGTTGCTTCGACCAAAATCGGCAATCGTTCAAACGCCTACCTGACCATGGGCAGTTACAATACGGAAAACTGGACCTGCGGGCGGGTACGGTAGACGTCTTTCTGAAATTTTAAAGAACGGGTGCGGCTGCGCGCAAAAAACGGCATCAACGGATTTAACGTCCGGAATGAATTTTTCCGGTCAATACACATGAAATATCGAATAGAAGAAACAATTATGTCAAAAAAAATACTCATCCTCCTGATTCTGACTTGTCTTAGTGTAGCCAGTTTTGCTAAAACCTGGCAACTGGATAAAAACTCCGTCATCTGTTTTAATAATAAGATTATTGATGCCAGATTTGCCGCAGAAGAATTGCAAAAACACTTGGCGCTGGTTTTGGGCAAACAACTGGAAATCAAATCTTGTGTCGCCATACCGGCGAATCTTTCGCCTGATTCATTGAACTGGGTGATAGGCTTCACCTGTCCGGGGGATAATAAACCATTGGCTAAGACCGAGGCCCGCTATGCGGTGCGTGATAATATTATATATTTCTATGGAGACCACAACCTGAATGACGCATTAGAAAATAGAGTTCCGCAAAGCGGACTGCTCATGGCAATCTACACCTTTTTAGAGAATAAACTAAATATCCATTGGATCCGGCCCGGCGACGCAGGGATTGTTTATACCACGATGACGAACCTGGATTTACCCGGTCAGGAAGATGTCGCCTGGAACATGCCGTTTGAAATGATTGGAGTACGAGTTTACGCATGGAGCCCCGACAGGGTTATGCCGATGAATAAGCTTGCCCCCGGACCGCTTCAATATAACGAAAAAGAAATGAATGTTCGCCTGCGGAATGATTTAATCTGGGCGAACCGGCTGCGTCAGGGCAGCCGCACGGTTATCACGTATGGTCATGCCTTTACCGGTTGGTGGGATAAATATGGCAAAACCAATCCAGAGTTTTTCGGGCTGAGCACTGAAGGTGTTCGCGGGCTTAAGGACGAGATGAAGGGCCGCGTCAAATTGTGTGTTTCCAATGAGGCGGTGGTGGACAAAATTATCGAGGAATGGGTAGCCAGTGGCAAACCTGAATACTATAATATTTGTCCAAACGACGGAACACCGGGGTTCTGTTTCTGTCAGGAGTGCATGAAGCTTGATGCCCGCAAAGATGGGGAGGATTTCTATGCCCACCTGACGGACCGCTATTTAAATTTCTGGAATCGCATCGCCGCCAAGGCGGTAAAACTTCGTCCGGATGTAACCTTGATTACCTACATTTATTCTTATTATCGCTTTCCGCCGCGACGCGAAAAAGTGGCATATCCGGACAATATGTTATTTGGCATGGTTCCCTCTATTTTTGACGACAATGAAACTTTTTTTGATGAGTGGGCGAAAGCCGGGGCTAAATCGGTATTTTTGCGGCCCAATGATTTATATGAGCTGCTCCCTTTTTTCCGCGGCGCGGAAAAACTGATTTATGATAAATTCCAGCAGTCCAGGAGATTTAAACTTTTCGGTACCGACTACGATGGTTTAAGATCGATGCGCACCATCGACATTGATTACTATATCATTGCCCGCGCAATGACTTCTCCGGATAAAAGTTTCGATGAACTTGAAAATGAATATTGTTCAGCATACGGAGCAGCCGCTCCGCTGGTTAAACAATTCTATCAGCTTTATCGCGACAACGGGGACAAAAATCGCAATGCCGCCAAAGAGATTATAAAAAATAAAAAACTGCGAATACTCGATGACAGTATGATCTCAATTCTAGTAAGCAGCGACCTAGCCAGGGGCATGAACCGCAATGCCATCGTCAACGCCGGAGAAATTCTCAAAAAAGGAAAGAGTTTAAAACTGGAACCCAGGCACGCGGCGGCGCTTGATGATTTAATTCTGCTCAACCAGCATGCGCTTTTAAGTTATGATTTCATGACGGAAGTAAATAAAAAACAGCAGGGACAACCCAATGATTTAGAGAATACCGCAAAAAAATTGACGGAATTCCGCATCAAAAATCGCGATGCGATTGGTATATGCTGGCCTGTATTATTTGGCCATGGCGAACGGAAAAGCTGGAAAGAAGTCGACTGGTACAAGCAGGAGGTGATGAAAAATAAAATCACTGAAAAGAAATAAACGTATTCTTTTTCCTTCAAATGTTCCTGACGGTATGACTGCGGGGCGTTAGCCATGTTCAAAAAGCAAAAAAAATTGAAATGAGGACCGGAATTGATGTTTAAAAAAAAGATGCTGACAGTTTTATTTGCCGGCGCAGCCCTGGTTGCCGCCGGAACCGATTACTCACGTGAAATCGCGGAAGTCAAGGCTGGAACCAGAACTGAAGCCCAAGCCGTCTGGTGGGGATTCGATGCGCAAAACGCCACACAATGTTTGCAGCAGGCGATCAATTCCGGCGTAAAAAAACTGATTGTGGATAATGTCGGCCGGGATTGGATCATTGATCCGGTATTTCTGACGGACAACCAGGAAATAGTCTTCGCCAAAGGGGTGAAGGTTACGGCGCGAAAAGACGGATATGAGGGATTGCGCGACTGTATGTTCACCGCGTCAGGCAGAAAGAACCTTATTATTCGCGGCGAGGATGATGTCGTTCTGCTGATGCATAAGCAGGATTACCAGGATGCCGCACGATATAAGCGCGGCGAGTGGCGTCACACGATCAATCTGCTTAGCTGCGAGAATGTTAAAATCAGCAATCTGACGGTGAAAGCATCCGGCGGCGACGGCATTTATGTCGGTGTCCTGCCGGAATCCCGGGTCAATTACTGTAAGGATATTGTCATCGAAAATGTGGTCTGTGATGAGCACAACCGCCAGGGGATCAGCGTAATCAGCGCGAAAAATCTTCTGATCAGACGCTGCAAGCTGAACAACACCAGCGGTACTGCTCCGGCGGCCGGGATTGATTTCGAACCTAACCGTGCCGATGAAATCATTGAAAACTGCGTCATGGAGGATTGTACGATTGACAGCAACAGCGGCGGCGGGATTCTGATTGCCACCGAAATCAGTACGCCAATGTCGCTGACCATCCGGAACTGCACCATCAGTCACGGCAGCCGCGGCATTTCCTGTGCGCCTCCCGGCGACCGCAAAGGAACCAATCCCGGAGTGGTCGATATCATTGATACGGTAATCCGCGATACCGCCAACAGCGGCATTTTAATCAATGACCATTCAGTCGGTTTCTATCGGGTTAACTTTAAAAACGTCAGCCTGATCAATGCCGGAACCATGCCGGGACTTACTCCGGTCAGTTTGATTTATACCCGCCCCGCCGGTAACAAAATCGGCAATGTATCATTTGAAAAAGTGTCTGTCAAAGGAATTCCCGGACGGGAATTGATCGCGTTTAAAAACTGGACTCCAGGCGTTACCGTGGAGGCGGTTACCGGAATCATTGATTTAGATTCGTGTCCAGTCAATGTGGCGGAATATGTCAAGAACGCCGGTTGGGACAAAACCGTGATTCTCCCCGATGCCGCCGTTGTCGATCCAGCCGGACTGATGCCATCAGGACAGCCGCTGCAACCGCAACAGCCGTCACTGCGGATGCGCCGTGATTTTTCCCTCCTGATATGGGCGGAGAAAGGGACGCCGGTTTCGTTTTCGCTGAACTATCAAAATATGCGGAGCAAACGCGGCGAGGTTCCGGTAACGGTGCTCTGCTCCGGCCTGCCCAGTGTTGAATTGGGGCGGATCGGCCCCGGTCAAAAGAAAGATTTTACTTTCACCGCAACGGAAACCGGCATCTGCCGGATTAATTTCGATATTGATGCTGACGTGATGATTTTCACGCCATCTGATAGTTTGCGCTGTTCGATTATGGGAGCGGTCAAAAAAAGCGGCAGTCTGAGCTTCTTCCGTCCGTCCCGCAATACCCGGCTTTATTTCGAGGTTCCGTCCGGCGTCAAGGAATTTAAGGTGGAAGTTTCCGGCGAACAGGGCGAGACTGTCAGCACCGCGATTCTTGATCCGTCCGGAAAAGTCACGGCGGAAAAAGCGGATTTTGACGGGCCGCAGATATTCAGCCTCTCCCGCACCGGAGGGGGGCGTGAAATCTGGAGCATCCTGTTCCGGCATGCGGTTGAAGATGTCCATGTCCGCTTTATGGCTCCGCTTACGCCGGTATTTGCCGACAGTCCCGGCAATCTGCTGGTACGCAAAAAATAGCCGGTTTGAATACGCAAATGTAAGCGTAAGGCTGGATATTTAGTTGGTGGAAATCCACGTTCAATAAGTGAAACTTTAAATAAAGGATTATGACAGCATGTTAAATAAGCTGATTGCGATAACTTTCCTTATCTTGTTCATGAGGACAGTAACGGCGGGTGAAATCTTTGTCGACGTCGATCTCGGCAAGGATGAAAACCGGGGTGACCGGGCGGCGCCGCTGAAAACATTTCCGGCGGCATTGGCAAAATCGCTTCCCGGCGATACGATTTTCATCCTTCCAGCCAGCCACCATATCAACACATCTTTGGTAATCAAAAATAAAAAGGGTTTGCCTGACAAGCCGATTATTATCGACGGCATGATGAATACTCTGGTTGGCACTAGAGCGGTCAGCGAGAAGGACTGGCAGGAAGTCAGTCACGGAACCGGACTTTATCACCGGCAACTGAGCAGTCCCCCTACAGGCACCCGCTATTTTATGCGTTTCAACGGAAAAATGGAACGCATGGGACGGCATACCAAATGGAAAGGGACCGCACTTAAGAAAATAGAGGAACTGAAAGATTACGAATGGACGATTGCCGGTAAAAATGAATTTTATTTCAAGATTCCAGCGGGGACGAAATTTGCTGTTGCCGGAGTGGAGGAACCTTTCTTTAGTAGCGGAGTGGAGATGTCCGGAGAATGCGCTCATCTGGTGGTTCGCAATCTGATCGTCCGGCAGTTCTGGAACGACGGTTATAATATCCACCACAACTGTCGTGATATTTTATTCGAAAACATTGCGGCGCTGGAAAACAGCGACGATGGCGTCAGCGCCCACGAAACCTGTCAGGTCAAGGTGAAAAACATGGTCAGCATCGGCAACGGCACCGGATTCTGCCACATTCAACAGTCGGAATGCGAACATGAAAACGTTTATATCGCAGATTCCGACAGTTATGATATTTGTTTGCCAAACCGTAGCAACTTACTCAAAAACGTCATCGTAGAAGGGAGCGCTCCCGGCGCTATAGAATTCCGTGACGGACGCGAGACGCTGGACGATTGTCTGTTTCTCAACCGGCGGCCCGGTGTGCGCCTGGGATTTTTCAAATGCGAAACACGGGCGGCAGGGACAGAGATTGCGCAATATGTTATTGAAGGAACTTTGCCGGATGGTGTTGGCGTCGCGGAATCGCCGGAAGCATTGCAGCGAAAAATCGAAAAATCCCGAGCCAGTATTCTCGCCGTCTTCGGCGATAAGCTTGGTTTGAAATGATGGCGCATAACGATGAATAATTGCAATGGTAATCGCTTTATTTAAACTGGGAAAAATTGATTCATCTGCTATTTTAACTGGGAAATATAAAATTTTATACAGTTAACCAGTAAAGCAATAAAATAGCGGGATATTTCATGAAATTTAAAAAATTCGGCACTCGTTCCGGGTTCAGCGTTTCACCGGTCAGTATCGGCGCGATGCGGTTTCCGGCGGACGCGGTTGAAGCCGTCAAGCTTATCCGCGCCGCCATCGACCGGGGCATGGTTTACATCGACACCAGCAGAGGCTACGGCGAATCGGAGTTTGTTCTGGGACGGGCGCTCAAGGACGGCTATCGTGAAAAGGTGATTCTCTCCAGCAAATGTTCGCCGTGGATCAAAAAGATCCAGGACTCGGATGACGGTTCGGCGGATTCGGTTTTCCACCGGATACAGGAAACCATTTTGCGGCTGGATGTTGAATATCTGGATTTCTATCAGGTCTGGAACATTGATTCGCCCGAGGCGTGGAAGACGGCGGTGCGCAAGGGCGGCATGGTTGACGGCATCCGCCGCGCCATGACTGAAGGCATGGTCCGCCACACCGGATTCACCACTCACGAGAAACCGGAGAATTTGCTGCGCTACCTGAACGACGCCGAATGGGCTGAAATCATTCTGGTTACCTGGAATTTGCTTAACCGTGATTACGCGGACGTGCTGACGAAAGCGCATAAGCTGGGAATAGGCACCATTGTCATGAACCCGTGCGGCGGCGGACGGCTGGCCGAGGCCAGTCCGGTATTCGCGGAACTGGCGCGGGAAGTCGGCGCGGTCAGTGTTCCGGACCTGGCAATCCGTTATGTTTACTCCAATCCCGATATCGACACCATGCTTTGCGGCATGACTTGCAAAGATGATATAGACAACAGCCTGGCATCCGTGGCCCGCGGCAAATTCACCGCGGCGCAGATGAAGCGGATAAATACCTTGCTGGACGGAAAGACCAAAGGCAAGGTGTGCACCGCCTGCAATTACTGCATGCCGTGTCCCGCCGGGATCAATATTCCCGGCATGATGCATATGGCGTTTCAAAGCAGATATTACGGTTTTGAATCAGCGATGCGCAGGGAGTATGCCGGCTGCCGCGTCAAGGCTGACGTCTGCACCAAATGCCGCCAGTGCGAGAAGAAATGCACCCAGAAAATATCCATCGTCAAGGAATTAAAAATCATCCATGAGGAATTGGGGCAGTAACCCGCCAGTCCATTTTAACCTTTTGCTCTTATTCTTTTATCTTCTTGCGCGAGTTTATTTGCATCGGACAAAACGGCAGATTAATTTATCCGGCGGGAGGTTTTTATGAATACGAATTGTCCGCACTGCCATACAGCGCTGATAATCGCCGACGAACATGCCGGCGAGATGGTGGCTTGTCCGGACTGCGGGGCGCATTTCAAAGCGCCGGTGGCGGATTACATTCCCAAAATCTGCCCGAACTGCCGGGCGGGGGTGGAGCGTTCCCATAAAATCTGCGTGAACTGCGGCTACGATTTTGAATCAGGGCAGCTTTTGAGCACCAGAGTCGTCAGGCCGGAGGAGATTGTGCCGTGGTGGCTTCATGTGCTGCGTTTTATCGCCGAATGCTACCCGGGACTGTTCCGTCCGCTGACGCTGATCGCGTTTATCATTTTTTTAATTATGTTCATCGCGGTGGAAATCCTGGCGCTGACGGTGTTGTTTATGGGAGCGTTTATTTCCGCGTTCATGGTGGCGGTGGCGGGGATGATGATTTATGTGCAGGGGGCGGCCTTTCTGGGAACCGGCAGCATTATGGATTTGCGCAATGCCCTGGTTGAAATGCAGGGGCGGCAGATGGAGGCGTTTGTGTGGCTGGCTTCCGCGCCGACGCTGCTGATCCTGTCGGGGATGTTTATCGCATCGAAATATCTGATGCATTGAAAGAGAGAAGAGAGAAGTCAGGAGTCAGGAGTCAGAATTTAATGCAGAATTTAATGCAGAATTTAATACAGAATTTAATGCAGAATTTAATGCAGAATTTAATGCAGAATTTAATGCAGAATTTAATGCAGAATTTAATACAGAATACAGAATAAATTCTAATTATTGAGAGCAGAAGGCAGAATAAACAAAGACAGCAATATCAGGTTTAATATAGATTAAGAGGGCTTGTCATGATTTTTAAAATTGAGTGTCCGGGCTGCAAAAAGAAGTATGATGTGCATAACAGCTTCAGCGCCAAACAGGTTGCCTGCGACTGCGGCGCGAAGTTCACTTTGCCGGCGGCTCCGCCTGAAGGCAATTATCAGGTGTGTCCGGCCTGCCGTGAATTATCTTCAAACGACAATGTCATCTGCACGTCATGCGGATTCAACTTCAAAACCGGAGGCAAAGCTGCCGCCCGGAAAAAGATAAGAGATGATGACGAGCCCGGCTTCTGGTTTAAATATGGCATTCTGATCAAAAAACTGGTGATGCTGTCCATATTGCTGCTGGTCGGTTTTACGGTCTATCATTATTATACGGCCAGACCGTTCGGCATTTCCGCGAAATCGCCGCTGGGGAAGTTTCCGGTGGTGAATGCTTTTCTCGGTCAGTTGAATTTTGAATTCAAGGAGCTGCCGGCCCCGGCGCAATATCCCGACTGCAAAATGTACTGTTTCAATAATGCGAAGGCGGCCAAAGACACCAGGGGGATGGTGGATGAGGAGATCATGATGATTGCGGATAAGAGCGGGATCATTCAGGCATTTTTCGGACATTATTCGGTGCCGGATGTCGCGCTCAGCCCGAACGGAACCATCGTATCGCGTTTTTTCGGAAGACTGCGCACCGAGTTCGGAGTGCCTGAAAAACCGGAATTTAAAGTGGTCACCCACGGCACCGGGCGTCTGTCCTGGTCCGAAAATGTATGCAACTGGGGCGATCAGAGCATCAGTATTTACTGGACGCGGACTGATAATGCCATCGGACTGGTCTCCTCCTCGCAGAAAATTGCAATCACGCTGGCGAAATATTCACCGGAGAAAACTTTGAAAGACAGTATGCGCGGCGGCGACGAGGAAAGCGAGCCAGCCGCCGGCATCAGCCCGGGAATTGGCGGCAATGCATTTAAAAACATCAGCAAAGGCATCAATAAAACAGTAAATAAGAAACAGCAGGAACTGGAGAAAGAGCAGCAGTGAAAAAGATCAAAGCCAGATGCGAATGGGCCGGAACAGACCAGCTTTATGTAGATTATCATGATAACGAGTGGGGGATGCCGGTGCATGATGACCGGAAGCTCTTCGAATTCCTGCTGCTGGAAAGCGCGCAGGCCGGATTGAGCTGGATTATCATTCTCCGGAAGCGGGAAAATTACCGGAAGGCGTTTGACGGATTCGACCCGGAAAAAATTGCGTTATATGATGCTGAAAAAGTTGAAGAGCTGCTGCGGAATCCGGGGATTATAAGAAACCGGAAGAAGATCGAGTCGGCGATAAACAATGCCCGGTGTTTTCTGGAAGTGCGGAAGGAGTTCGGCAGTTTTGACAAGTACATCTGGAGTTTCACCGGCGGCCGCCCGCTTGTAAATGCCTGGCAGGAAATGGCGGAACTGCCCGCGACCTCGCCCGAGTCGGACAAGTTATGCAAAGACTTGAAAAAGCGGGGGTTTAAGTTCTTGGGCTCAACCACATGTTATTCGCACATGCAGGCGACCGGCATGGTGAACGACCACATAACCTGCTGTTTCAGGTACAAGCAGGTGCAAGGGTGAGGAAAGAAGGCAGAATTCAGGAGCCAGGAGTCAGGAGTCAGAATAAATCCTAAAACCTGAAACCTAAACCTACCACTTAAAACCTGGATTTTATGCCTGAGTTTACTTCCCGATGCAGAAACGGCTGAAGATGTTTTCGAGGATGTCCGGGGAAATGTTTTCGCCGGTGATGGAGCCCAGCGCGGTGATGGCGGCGCGGAGGTGTACGGCGGCCAGTTCCCAGTCGGCCGATTTCAGCCTGGCGGCGGCTTCCGGCAGCGCGGCGGCGGCTTCTTCAAGCAGCGCGGCGTGACGCGAACTTACGGCGATTTCCGGTTCTTCGGTGTGCGGGAATCCCCAGACGGCCTGTTCGAAAATATCCATCAGTTCGTTTATGCCGGTACCGGCGGTGACCGAAATCCTGGCGGCCGGATATTTCAGACCGGGCAGGGGGGCATTGCCGGCCAGATCGATTTTGTTCCATACCGCGATCACGCCGCGGTGTTCCGCGATGTGTTTTTCCATTTCCTCAATATCTTCGCTGATTGTCGCTGAAGCGGCGTCTAGCATCCAGAGAACGAGTTGCGACTCCCTGATGGTTTTGCGGCTGCGGTCAATGCCGAGGCCCTCGATCAGGTCGGTTGCTTCGCGGATGCCCGCGGTATCGGTCAGCCGTACTGGAATATTGCGGATATGGGCGGTTTCCTCGAGGGTGTCGCGGGTGGTGCCGGGCAGTTGGGTGACAATGGCGCGCTCATAACCGAGCAGCAGATTCAGCAGGCTGGATTTGCCGACATTCGGCTTGCCGGCCAGGACCACCCTGATGCCGTTGCGCAGAATCACGCCTTCTTTGCCGGAGGCTTTCAGTTTGTCGATCTCGCGGCAGACGGTATTGATTCTTTCAACGAAGATATCGGCATCGGTCCAGTCGAGGTTTTCCTCGGTGAAATCCATGCGGGATTCGCATTCGGACAGAATATCGATCAGGGTTTCGCGGCGCCGGTTGATCTGATTTTTTAAAGCCCCGGCGATCTGTCTTTCCGCCAGATGCAGCGCCATGTCGCTGTGTGCGTAAATCAGGTCGGCGACGGCTTCCGCCTGGGTCAGGTCCATTTTTCCGTTGACGAACGCGCGGAAAGTGAATTCCCCGGGTTCGGCCAGTCTGGCCCCGGCGGCAATGACGGCGTCGAGAGCGCGGCGCACGGGCAGGGTTCCGCCATGGCAGTGCAGTTCCACAATATCATCGCCGGTATAGCTGTTCGGGCCCGGCATATAGACCGCCAGCGCCGGTTCCCCGTCTGCATCGTTGTCCGCGGATATTCTGCCCAGCAGCATTTTTCTGGCATTGGAATTTCCGGGGACGGCTCTGCCGCGCCAGACCCGGCCGGCGACGCGGAGCGAATCCGGTCCGGAAATCCGGATAATTGAGATTGCGCCGCCGATGCCGGTGCAGATTGCGCCGATTGTATCTTCCGTGTTCATGTGATATTACCTGAAACCTTCATGTTATAGTGCATCAGGCAATATAGCTTTAAATATCGAAAAATAAAGCTGAGAGCTTACGGTTTTACCCATTGTCCGGTCTGGCTGGATTTATAGCAGGCCAGGACGACTTTGACGGTTTGCGCGGCTGATTCGCCGGTTACGAACGGCTGGCGCTTTTCGCGGATCGCCTGCACGAAGTCCTTGATCTGAGCCGGATGGCCGCCGCCGTAATAGACTTTGCCGGCCTGAAGCGCGGAGTCAATGCCGCATGCGGCGAAGCGTTTCTCGATTTCCTGCTGTTTAGCTTTGTCGTTGAACTCCAGATAAGTGACTTTGAGATTCAGATATTCCAGATAGCCTTCGGTGCCGCTGATGGAGAACGAATGCCGCCAGTTGGCGGCGCTGGAGGCGGTGGCGGTAACCGCGCCGACCGCGCCGCGTTTGAATTTGATGGCGAACGCGGCAGTATCCTCCGTTTCAATAACGCCCTGGTGCGTCATGTTCTCGCAGCGTGCGGCGAGTTCTTTGATGCCGCCGAGCAGCCAGTTGATCAAGTCGATATAATGAATCGCCTGATTAATCAGTACCGCGCCGCCTTCATGCGCCCAGGTGCCGCGCCAGGCGTCGGTGCGGTAATATTCATTGGTGCGGAGACAGTTGCTGTTCATATTGACGGTAAGTATCTTGCCGAAAGCACCTTCATCAATCAACTGCTTCAATACCTGGTTGACCGCTTCATGGCGGTGCTGGAAAATCCCGCCGAAAGCAAGTTCAGGATTGCGTTTATGAGCGGCGATCATTTTTTTCAGGCACGCCTGGCTGCGTCCGAGAGATTTCTCGCAGATAACGTGCTTTTTGTGATCCAATGCGTCAACCACGATTTGAGCATGGCTGCCGTGATCGGTGCAGACCGCTATGCAGTCAACTTCCGGGTCATTCAGGACTTCATGATAATCAACCGTTGTCCTGGGAATCCCGTATTGCTCCGCCATCTTTTTGGCTTTGGCAGGCACCAGATCACAGGCCCATTTAACTTTAACATTCTCCAGAAACTTGAAGCTTTCAATATGTGAAGGCGCAATTACTCCGCAACCGATAACACCGCACTTGATAGTTTTCATTTTGACCTTTTCCCAAATATTAAACTTTGATGGATTTAAAATTTATAAACCGTAACTGGTATGATTATTAATTATAAACCGGTAAATAATATAAATCAAGCGTTTTTCACAATAATTTTGAAAAATAAAAAAAGATGCGTTTGGGTTGAATGAAACCGATCTGAAACCGGCATAATTAAAGAAGAATGCGATTTTATTGTTATGAATAGCGGAAACCGGCTTGAAAAGAGTTTTTTTATCGTATATTTTAATCTGTTTTATTTTAATGGAAATTATCGCACTAAAAAAGTTAAAGCTTTGAGGATAGGTAATGGACAAGAAGAATCTTCAGGATGTGCAGACGAGCATGCGGGAAATGTTCCAGCGTGCGGTTGAATCAGGCAGAAAAAACAATTTAGACTATGCGATTGAGATACTGAAAGATCTGCTCAGGAAGAGTCCCGGTCTGATACCGGCGCGGGAGAAATTGCGCGAATTCGAGCGGATCAAGTCTGATAAAATCAGCCCCGTCGGCAGGATGATCACCAATTTGAAATCATCCCTCCAGGCGGCTAAAATTAAAGCGGCTATTTCCCAGAAGCCGCTGGATGCGATGATGATGTGCGAAGGCGTGCTCGCTCATAATCTTTATAATCCGCTGGTGCTGAATCTGCTGGCGGATGCTTCTCTGAAAGCCGACGCGCCGTTTATAGGGGTTGAAGCGTTATCCATTCTACGCGAATTAAAGCCGCGCAACGAAACCAATCTGCGCAAGCTGGCTGATTTTTACAGAAAATGCGGCGACGCAATGAGCGCATTGAAAATCGTTCAGGAAATTGCGGCGAAGCATCCGAAAGATCTTGGAGTCCAGGCGGAAATGCGTTCCGCGGTGGCACTGGCCAGCATGCAGCAGGGCGACTGGCAGAAGGAAGGCAAGACCCAGGACAAGGTCAAGGACAAGGAAGAGGGCATGGTCTCTGAATTGCTCAGCGGAACTCTTCATGATATTGACCAGATGAAGACGGTCATCGCCAAACTGGAAAAGGACCTGGAGGAAGGGGAATCTGTTGACGCCCGGAAAAAACTTGGCGAATTGTATCATGCCTGCGGCCGATTTGATGAAGCGATCGAGCAATATACTCGCGTAGCCAAGGGAATCGGTGCGATGGACCCGGCCGTGGATAAGAGCATTGAAAAATCCAACCTGTCTAAAATGGATGTTGAAATCAATGCTTTGTCCGCAGATCCGGCGAATGCGGATAAGGTCGAAGAACTTAAAAAGAACAGATATAATTATCAGCTTGAGCGTGCGACTGAACGCGTCAATACTTATCCGAATGACAATCAACTGCGTTTTGATTTGGCGATACTCTATTTTAACGGCAACTTCATTGACAATGCGATCGAGCAATTTCAGTATGCCCGCAAAAACCTTCAGCGGAAAGTCACCTGCATGGTTTATCTCGGCCGCTGCTTCCTGATGAAAAACCAGTACGATATGGCGATAGAGCAGCTCACCAGCGCGCTTACGGAAATGCTGGTGATGGACAAAGGCAAGAAGGAAGCCCTGTATTACCTGGGCAAGACTTACGAGGCGGCCGGCAATGCGGAAAAGGCGCTGGAAAGTTTTAAAGAAATTTATCAGGCGGATGTCAATTATCTTGACGTCGGGAAGAAGGTGCAGGACTATTATAACAATAAAAGAAACGGTTGACGAGGCCGGTTGCAGATGTTGTTATCTTAAAAACATGGGTATTTTTGATTTGAATTTAATAATGTTTATATTAATTTAATTGAAGACAGGCGGGTGCATTTTTTTAGAAAGGGACTGAAATGGCTGATAACGAGAATAAGATAGTCTTAAACGTTCCGGGGCAGGCGAATGTTGATCCATCGGAAGTTACCCACGACGCGGTGGTGCTGAAGGATCCGTTAAGCGGTCGTGATACCGATACCGGCAGCCTTGACCGGATGGATGACACGAAGACCAGAAAAACAGTAAAGATCAAGCCTGCCACCGGCGCCGCAGTTCCGGTTATAAGCCTCGGGGCAACCGCTGCCGCTCCGCGTGTCGCCCCCGCCGCTCCGGCAGCACAAGTCTCTACTGAATCCACCCGCTTGAAAGATGTTCTGGCCACCCGCGACACTGATACCGGCAACCTTGACCGGATGGATGATACCAAGACCAGGAAGACTGTAAAGCTTTCTCCGATCACTTCCGGCACCGGGCCGGTGCCGGTCATGAAACTTGGCACTGTCTCAACGCCAGCCGCCGGAGCAGTTCCTGTAACAACTTTGCCGCGCCCTGCCGCCGCCGCGGAGGACGACACGAGAACCCGTCAGACTGTCGTGCTCAAAACACCGCCGTCACCGGCGATCAATACCGAGTCAATACCTATAACAACTTTGCCGCACCCCGTCAGTCCAGCGGATGACGATACGAGAACACGGCAGACTGTCGTGCTCAAAACACCGCCGTCACCGGCGATTAACACCGAGTCAATACCTATAACAACTCTGCCGCACCCCGTCAGTCCCGCGGAGGACGATACTAGAACACGGCAGACTGTCACGCTTAAAACGCATCCGTCCCAGGCGATTAATACCGAGTCAATACCTATAACAACTCTGCCGCACCCCGTCAGTCCCGCGGACGACACGAGGACGCGTCAGACCGTCGTGCTTAAAACGCCTTCAGCGCCGTCGATCAATACTGAATCAATACCTATAACAACTCTGCCGCACCCGGTGAGCCCGGCCGATGACGATACGAGGACGCGGCAGACCGTTGTGCTTAAAACTCCTTCCGGTCCGATTCCTGTTGCTGCTGTAGGCACCGAGTCCGCACCGCTCAGCGATGTGCTGGCGGGACGCGACACGGACACCGGCAATCTGGAAAGAATGGATGATACTAAAACTAAAAAGACGATTAAGCTTACTCCGCTTACCGCCGGCGGCCCGATTTCTAAACTTGCACCGCTCGGCAAGCCTGCCGGAGCACCTGCTCCGTTTGTATTGCCCAAACCAGGTTCTCCGCCGGTGAATCTGGCGGCGACAGTTGAGCTTAAACCGGTTTCTGCAGCTCCTCAGCCTGCCGCACCTCCGGAAAATCTGGCGGCGACAGTTGAACTTAAGCCTGTAGTGATGCCTGTTCCGGGGCAGGGTGCGCCTGTCAGTACCGATACCGGCAGTTTAAAAAATATTCTGGAAGACACTTCAACCAGAAAGACAGTAAAACTGCAGCCGCTGCCGCCCGGCGGTGCTGCTCCGGCGGCAATTGACTTGGAGAAAACTGTAGTCAACCCGACTGTGCCGCAGGCTGTTGCGCCGGATGCAGAGCCGATGGTTAAGGATACAAGCGACGATACCGTGAAACTTCAGAAGACCCATGTCCCGACTCCGCCAATTCCAGCCTCCACGCATGAAACTGCTTCTCCGCTGCCGACTGTTGCTCAAGCCAAGACCGTTGTGCCAGGGGCGAAACAAACGATTAAACTGCGCCCGTCAACGGTGTCGACACCGGCTGAAGAACCTGCGGCGGCGACGGCAGTTAAATCCGCCGCCGGCACTTCGAAAGATACAATCAAGATTTCTCCTTTGTCCACTAACGGCACGCCCGCTGCCGGTGTGGCGCCGTCGGCCCCGACGCTGAATCTGGCGCCCAAGGCTCCGGCGCCCGCGCCCGCTGCCGGTGTTGCGCCGTCATCGCCGACTGTTAATCTCAGTGCTCCTCCTTCCGGACTTACTCTGAAGAAGCCTGCGCTTACTCCGGTACCTGCTCCGGCCGCTCCTGCTCCGGAGCAGAAGCCTGGATTGTCTTTGCCCGGCAGGGCCCCGGCGGTCAAGCCGCCTGAACCAGCGGTTGAGGAAGAAGAGCCTCCGGTAGTTGAAGAAGCGGCCATGGAGGAAGAAGAAGCCGTGGTTGAAGAAAAGAAAGGCGGTCTCCAGCTTAAAAAGCGGGACTCCGGCGATGAACCGCAGGGGCCGCCGCGGGTGCAGACTGACCTGGAAAAAATTGAAAACAGTGTTACCGCCGCCGCAACCAGCGCCGCAGGACAGCCTTCCATGCTGTACTTTGTGCTTGCACTGGCTTCGGTGATCTGTCTTGCCGCTTCAACATATATTACTGCCGCCCAGTATGTTAACTACTGGCAGCAGGCAAAGGTGAAGAGCAAATTGCCGGTGCCGTTCCTTTCACAAATTGTGAAGTGACCCGAATAGAATTACTGCTTGAAGCAGTCTGTGCAATCCCGGAGAAGTTGATCGAAAACTCGACAACAATCCGGGTTTTTTTATGGAGATATGGACATGATGTTATGTAGTAAAATTATTTTCCGGTCCGGGCTTGGGGCTGTTGCCATGACCTTGTTTATTGCTTCGGGGGCGGCGCAGGATTCCGCCGCTGCACTGTCGAATCTGGACAAATTCGCGTTATCTAAAGAAAGGGATTCGCTGGATTTTATAAAATCAGTTGCGGAGCAGCTTGAGAGAAGCCCGAAAGGCACTGCATCGCTGATCATCGCAAAACTTAAAACACCCAATGCCACTGAAAAGCAGCTTGCGGCCTACATCTGGGCGTTAGGTGTGATAAAAGACCCGGCTGCGGTCGCTCCGGTAATGGCAATGTACAGGGAGAGTAAGTCGGAACTGGTTCAGGGCAACTGCCTGCGTACCCTGGCATTGACCGGCGGCAAACCGGCCGGGGATTTCCTGCTGTCCGTGCTTAACGCGACCAGGGATAAGGATATGCGGTTCGGCATCATCAATCTGCTGGCCCAGATGCAGTATGAGGCGGCGCTGCCGGCAACGGCAGAGATACTTCAGCAGGACCCGAAGAAATATTACTGGCAGATTATCATTATTTTCTGCAAAATGGGCGATAAGGCGGTTCCTTTCCTGGTGTCTAAAATCAATGACAGCAACGTTGATGTCCGCATCAACGCGGCCAATGTTCTGGGCAAGTGGCTGATTGCGCCTGAAGCTGCACAGCCGCTGCAGGACCAGTACCGGCGGGAACAGGATTTGAGAGTTCGCGGCTTGATATTGATCGCATTGGAGCGGATTATCCCGGATGTAGCGAAAATGAAGTTGACGTTCGAGCAGATTGCGGCGGATGAGAAAGATGAAAATCTGCTCAATTATGCACGCGTAACTCTTTCCAACATCGGTCTGATCGAATCGCGTTTGGCGGAGTATGCAAAAAAGAAACAAAATTCGGCATTTTTATTCGAGCGCGACTATGATGAACTGTTCAAGTCAGAAGGCCGGAGCGGCAATTACGAACTCCTGGCAATTTTCAGTACGGCAAAAGATGAACCGAAGCTGAAAAAATTACGCGAAAAGATACTGACCCATGATTCTGAAGGAACATTCAACAATTTTCAGAAAGTAAACGATATTATAATGAGAAACCGGATGATTAAACCGCCGGATAAAAAGCCGTAAAATAATATGGAGAACAGATGCGTTATAAGGGAATAATTTTTGATATGGACGGAACGTTGACTGTTCCGCTGCTGGATTTTAACCGTATCCGGAGCGATCTGGGGATCACGGAAGGCGACATCGCCGAGGTCATCGAATCATGGCCGGAACCGAAGCGCACCCAGGGCTGGCAACTGATCGAGAGATACGAACATGAGGCCGGCAATAACAATCAGCTTCAACCGGATGTTGTGGAAGTGCTCTCCCGTTTTGCCGCCGGCCGCATCCGTCTGGGAATAATTACCCGGAATACTATGGCAAGCGTGGAAAAACTGCTGAAAACAAAATTGCCGGTCGCTTTTGATGCCGTTCTAACCCGTGAATTCCCGCACATGAAACCGTCGCCGGAACCGGTACTGCATATTCTGAAAAAATGGAATCTGCCGCCGGAGGAATGTCTGATGGCGGGGGATTATATTCATGACATTCAAGCGGCTAATGCCGCCGGCGTTGTTTCCTGTTATTATAAGAACGCGAATGGCGGGGACTATGACCGCGAGGCGGACTATACCGTAAAATCATTTAAAGAACTTGAAATTCTGGTTTTCAGCGCAAATGGATAAGCGCATCGGGAAAGGATTTGACATACTTTTCGCCCGTTTCGGCAAACAGCACTGGTGGCCGGGCGATTCCCCCTGGGAAATCTGCACCGGAGCGGTGCTGACGCAGAACACCAGTTGGAACAATGTTGAAAAAGCGATAGCGCTGATAAAGTCTGCCGGTGCGCTGGACCCTAAGACAATTGTTGAACTGTCGGCGTCAGAACTTGAAGAACTGATCCGCCCTTCCGGTTTTTTCCGGATCAAAACGCAGCGTCTCAAGAATATGGCTGTCTGGTGGATGGACAATGTGCGCGACTCAAAACTTGCAGCCGGACATTCGACGGCTGAATGGCGGCGCAGGCTTCTGGAAGTCAATGGTATCGGGCCGGAAACAGCCGATTCCATTCTGCTTTATTGCTTCAGCCGGCCGGTTTTCGTGATAGACGCTTATGCCAGACGTGTTTCCGCCAGACATTTTGGAACCGATCCGGAGATTTCCTATCACGAACTTCAAAAAATATTCATGGAGAATCTGCCTGCTTCGGCGGAACTCTTCAATGAATATCATGCGCTGCTGGTCCGGAATGCCAAAGAATGCTGCCGTAAAAATGTATGCCTAGAAAATTGTCCGCTGAGGAACATATAGATCAAGTCGGGCATCATTAATTCCACAAAAAAGAATCTGTTTTCAGTCCGTTACGCTCTTGAAAAATAGTGAATTTGGGAGTAACTTATAAAACAAGACTATTTTGCAGTTAGCTTGTAATTTATAACAAAGGAGATTCAAAATGGCTGCTAAGATTGATAAGGATACTTGCACTGGTTGCGAAACTTGTGTCGGCGTATGTCCGACTGAAGCTATCGTTATGGATGATGGTGTTGCGGTTGTCAGCGAAGGCGATTGCGTTGATTGCGGCGCTTGCGTCGGCGAATGCCCCTGCGATGCGATTACCCTGAGCTAATAGCAATATTCAGCTTATATGAAAAATGCCGGATCTCAGTATCCGGCATTTTTTTTGCAAAAATTCCGGAGATTTAGATTATTGAATTCCACCGGTTATTCAGTTTTCTCGACGGGATGCAATATTCAGAAATGCGATGATGCTGAGGCCGGTATGGTAGCCGGGGTCGGCATCGGGCGTGGCGGGGATGACATCGACCGGATTGCCGTCGGCTCCGCGGGTCTGGTAGGCCATGGAGTGAACTGCCGGATTAACGAATTTTTCCAGAAAAGCTGCGGAACACTGCTCGATGATCTTCAGCATTGCCGGGGTTGATTCCGGCGCGAATTCCAGCATTTCGGCGGCGGCGCGGATGGTTTCCGGCAGACTCCACCAGGGCATGTCGGTATTGACCGGACAGTGTGTTTTCAGGTCATAGCTTTTGCAAATGCCGCCTGCCTGCGCGTTAAACCCCTGCCGGAAGCAATGCCCGATCAATTCCGGGTAAAAACTCCGGCACTTCTCCACAAATCCGGCGAATTCCGGTAATGTGCGCATTTGCAGCAGGCATTTCAACGAAAGACCGGCGAACTCCAGGGCATGGCCGGGATCGCAGAGAATCATGTTGTTTTCATCCCACGGGTTGCCGGAACTGTCCACGGCTTCCCAGAAATCATACTGTTGCAGATCCGTTCTTTCCCCCAGGTTTATGTGAAACCTGAAGATATGTTCCATAAATTTCCGCCCCTCGCGCAGCCATGACTGTCTGCCGGTGATCGCGGCAGCTTCGGCAATGCCGGAAAGTGCGATCATGAACGGGCCTTGCAGATGTTTGCCCGCCACAGGCGTCACCGGATTTTTCGGATCGAACGACTGCTGGTCGGTGATAAAACGCCGGTTCCGGATGTCATTTACCACGCGCAGAAAATAATGTTCGGTCTCGGCAGTCCTGGTTTCCAGTCCCAGGCAGGCTGCGGCGCACATTAATCCTTTCGAGTAGAACAGGTCGCTGTAGTTGCTGCCGTCCGGAATGCGGGGCAGGTTGCGAAGCCGGCCCTGATGCGTTTCCAGCGGTTCGCCGGAACGGGAGAAAGTGAAAAACATCCGTTCGTGGTTGCGGCTCCGGATATTTTCCATCGAACCGATGATTTCGCGCAGTATTTTTTTAATTTTAACAATCCGCAAATCTGCCGCATCCGGCGTCAGCAGTGAACAGTTTTTGAGCCATTCAGCATGGCCGGCCAGCGCCTCCAGCGCCCGGCCCTGAATCCAGGTGTAAATGACCTCCCTGCCTTTGAAAAAATCTTCAGGCGAGGCCGGGTAATGGTCTTTGCCGGTAATGATGTTCAGCTTGGTATCGATAAACGGATAATCCGGGTCGCGCTCATAGCGTTCAAGCATTGCGTCGAGTACCTCAAGCAACATTTTCTCATAAACCGGAATAAGCCTGGCGGCATCCCGCGGGGTGTTCACCGTAAAATCATAAGTCGTCATTGTTTCATATCCGTTCAATTCTTTGAAATTATTTTTATACACTGTCTGCCGGCGGCACTATATTCATGAAGCGGAAATGGAGTGCGGCGGAACAAATTTCGAGATTATTTTAAGCAGGTCAAGTTTTTTGATCGGCTTGGCAATATATTCGTCGCAGCCGGCGTCGAGGATATGCTGACGGTCGTTGCTGAGCGCATGAGCGGTCTGGGCTACAACCGGCAGTTCTTTCCTGAGCTTTTTGATTTCCGCGGTTGCCTCCAGTCCGTTCATGCCCGGCATCTGGATATCCATCAGCACAATGTCGATGGACGGGTCTTCTTTGCACATCATGACAGCTTTAACGCCGGATTCGGCGCGCAGCAGTTTAAAGCCTGTGTTCTGCATGATCGCTTCGAGATAGCGCAGACATATTTCGTTGTCGTCAACAATCAGGACTGTCTTGCCGTCCCAGTTGAAATTTCCGGATACCCAGTCGGCTGTTTGCGCGGCGGGTGCGGCAGCCGGCAGCTCGGCGGCTTCCATTTGAGGCAGCGTGAAATAGAAAATTGTGCCCTTGCCGGTTTCAGATTCGAACCAGATGTCGCCGCCAAGCAGTTTGACCAGATTCATGGAGATTGCCAGCCCCAGTCCGGCGCCGCGGAATTTTCTGGTGTAGGAATCGTCAGCCTGCCGGAATGGCTCGAAAATGATATCTTTGAATTCCGGCGGTATTCCTGTTCCGGTATCTTTGACAAAAAACTTGATAAAATTATTTTCCGGCGGGAAGAAACCGTATTCAATCGAACCCTTCGAGGTGAATTTCAGCGAATTGTTCAACAGATTGCTGAAAATCTGGACAAAGCGGTTTTCGTCAGTGTAAATCGAGACATTTTCGAATCCGTCCGGGATTATTTTCAGCAGTTTTATATCAGTGTTGGCAATTTTAGAAAATCCGCCATAAAGCTGATTCATAATCTGCTGAATGGATAGTTTTACTTTGTGTGTTTCCAGTTGTCTGCTTTCGAGTTTGGAAATGTCCACGATATCGGAGATCAGATTAAGCAGTTCGGTGGAATTCTGATTGATGATGTTGATATAGTCGAGTCTTTCCTGATCTGACACCGAGGAGTCGGCCAGCAGATTGGCAAAGCCGACGATCGCATTCATCGGGGTTCTGATTTCATGAGACATGTTGGCGAGAAATGCCGATTTCAGCCTGTCGCTTTTCTCCGCATGTTCCCTGGCTTCAATAAGTTTCTGGTGGACGGTTTTCAATTCGGTTATGTCCCGGATCACGCCCAGTACGGAATCCGGTATATTATTTCTGTTATTAATCAATACAAACCTGGCAAGCATATTCAGTTCTTTACCGTTTTTATCAGGTATTTTATATTCCGCCACGGTCATGTTTTCCGTCATAAGCATTTCGATCATTTTCTTGAACGGATTTTCCGCGGACGGGAATATATATTTAAAATGGTCTGCAATATATTTATCTTCACGACTGTAGCCGACGGTATCATAAAACGCGTTATTGGCCAGCAGGATGTTGCCTGCCAAATCAAAAAGCACAATGCGGTCATCGGCGGACTCGATCAGGGTCTGGTATTTCTCGGCGCTGGAGAGCAATTCCTCGGAGAGCTTGTTCGTATCCGTGATATCTTCAGCGATTTCAAGCAGGAGTTTCGCATTGCCTCTGGTCACGGGAAGTTTTATCGTCCGCAGGCATTTTTCCTGCCCGGCGTGATCAATGATAATTTCCTTGCAATCGATAGTCTGATTCTCAACAATGGCGTCAATGTCGTTCTGTCTGCGCATTTTAGCCACATTCTTGGGAAAAATGTCGAAATCAGTCTTGTTAAGAATCTCTTCCTCGGTCATGCATAATATTGATGCCGCGGCTTTATTGCACATTTCATAATGGAAATCCGGCATGGCTTTCATAAAGACTCCGACCGGGATGTTTGCCAATATTTTATCCAGCAGGTCTTTGCAGTCATTGCTTTCAGTCAGGGAGTTTTTTTGCGCGGTGATATTTCTGATCAGGCATAAAATTTCATTTTCGTTAAGGAAAACCAGCCTGGCTTCAAAGGCGCGAATTTCATCTTTGATCTGAAGATTGTACTCGAATAGCTGATTTTCCCGGAAGGATAAGACGCTGTTCATGCCGTCAGTGATTTTCCTGACGAGCCATGACGGGAATATGGTTTCCAGCTTTTTGCCGATAGCTTTTTCACAAGGCTGCGGCAAGTCATCCGGATCGGTTGCATCGCACTCAACCAGTATTCCGTCTTTATTGATTTGCATGATTATATCCGGAATGCCGCGCCTGATGCCGCGGTATTTCTCTTCATTCTTCCGGGCGGTTTCGAAGACAACAGACCTGACATAGGCGGAATATATGATTTCTGTTGCTGTTCCCAGTGTTCTGCATGCTGAATCTGTCGGATTCAGGCCGTTCCCGGCAAGAACGATGAATCCAGGCCAGGGGCTGTCTAAATTAAGCGGAACCGCCAGCAGGCGCTGAATGTTATGAGCCTTTAAAGCAAGGCTTTCCTGATTTGCCTCGAGCGGCAGTTTCGCGCAGTCATCAATCCGGAGAAATCCTTTTTTCAACTGTTCGCGCCACCATGGGAACGTAATCTTTGATGACGTCCGGGTGAACAATGTCTGACTTTGACAAGTATTTTTATTGCTCCAGTGATATCTGTGAGTAAACGCATTATCTGTTTCCATGGAAAAAAATGCCGCTTCGTCGGCGCTGCATAATCTGCATAACTCTTCAAGGTTCTCCGGGATGGCTTTATGGATGTCCGGGGCGTGAGCCAGCGAGGAGGATATGCGGAACAGCATCTGTTCGGCCAGTGTATTTTGCGCTGTCTGCTCCTCCAGTTCCACCCGGCTGGTTATGTCAACACAAATGCCTTCCACTAAAGTCAATTTGCCGTCTTTGCCGAAGTGCTGAGTATCGTGGTGTTCCATCCAAATAAGTTTTCCGTCTTTTCTGATCCAGCGCAATTTGCATGATACATAATTGCAGTGCGAGGCGATGCGGATTTTTTTTAGCTTGTCCTTGTCGTCCGGATGAATTATCTTTTCCCATATATCATGGTCATGCATGTATTCCGCCGGTGAATAGCCGGTGATGGTTTCCGCCGCGGAATTAATGTACTCAAATTTTTTTGCCGGCAGAACGCGGTAGCGGTATACGATTACCGGCAGATTCTCCGCCAGTTTTTTATATTTCAGTTCAGTGTCTTTTTCCGATTTATCGCTGCCCGTTCTGGGAATTTCATTGATGAGAGACAGTAAAATCTGTCTTCTGCCGGTGTCCTCGAAAAGCTGGCTGCTGATTTCAAGGGTTTTGGCGATTTGACTGCCGTTCGGCCTGTCAAGCCGGTAAATGACATTGCCGTTCTGCTCAAGTTTTTTATAAATATTATTCAAGGAATTTTCATTCATGCCGGAATTAAGAATAGTCTCCGGCTTACTCCGCAGAATATCATTGGCGGACAGATTAAACATTTTGCAGGCCGCGTCATTGCATTCGATTATCCGCTCCGGCACAGCTTTTGTACATTCGCAGAACAAGATGGCATTGGAGGTATTTTTAAGGATATGGTCGAATTTGTCTTTTATGAAATTCAGGTTTGCTTCAAGATTCTTCCGGGCGGAAATTTCGAAAGCGGTTCCGGCCAGTTTTACCGGGATGCCGTCATCGGTCTTCTCGGTGAAGTTGCCTTTCATGCAAAACCAGCGGATATTGCCTTGACGGTCCTTCAGGCGCAACTCAGTTTCGTACAATGCGCTGCCGCCTCTCATCAGCAGGCCGATATTGTCCTGCATCAGCTCGAAATCCTCACGCGGCATTAATTTCTTCAACATGCCGGGATCATTTATAAGCACGGGATCCAGGCCGAGGGTTTCAGCCGTCTTTGCGCAGAAAGAGCATTGTCCGTTGCGCAGATCATATACCCACCACAGCGCTTGACTGTTTTGCATTGCCTGTTCAAGAAAAATGGCGGAATCCTGGCGGGAGTTGTCTGTATTAAGCGATTTGTCTTTATTCTGAAACATAAAAATCCTCAAGATATATTACGACTGCAAAATCCGCAAATTTCTCATTGCTATAGATTATACAACCATATATGGATGCCGTCAAATTTAATGAACATAAACATTTTATTTAAAGGTATTGTATGTACGTCAGCTATTTCATAAAACTCTGAATCGTATTAAACAGAACAGATTTGGAAATAGGTTTGGTAATATAACCGTCGCATCCGTATTTGAATGTTTTTTCCCTGTCCTCAACCATGGCATTGGCGGTCTGGACGATGATCGGCAGATCCGGTTTTTCCTTCTTTATCATCTGTGCGGCTTCCCAGCCGGAGAAATCCGGCAGGCGGATATCCATGAGGACAATATCCAGCGGCGTGGACAGGCTTATGTCAACTGACTCCTGCGCGGTTGCCGCATGAATAATTTCCGCGCCGGTGGTTTCAAGCAGTTTATTAAGAAGCATGAAATTTATTCTATCGTCTTCGACAATCAGAATTTTCTTGTTAATCCAGTTGAAGATAGTAGTTTTCATGATGGACGTTCTAAAGTCTTTCAGCGAATCACGCACCGGGCGTTCCAGCGGAATGGTGAAAGTAAAGCAACTGCCCTGGCCGGGTTCCGATTCCACCCGGATGGTGCCATCCAGGAGTTTGATGAAGTTTTTTACAATGGCCAGCCCCAGTCCGGTTCCCCGGTATTTTTTGGACAGCGTTTCCTCCGCCTGGCGGAAAGGCTCAAAGATTGCAGTCTGCTTATCGGCCGGAATTCCAATCCCGGAGTCTTTGACAAAGAATTCTATTTCATTGCCCTTTTCAAAATAACCGAAATTAATAAAGCCGCGCGAGGTGAACTTCATTGAATTGCTGAGCAGATTGGTAAGTATCTGCCGCAGCCGGTTTTCATCGGAATGAATAATGCATTCGTCATCGCGAAGCGACTTTCTCATTTCGAACAGGATACCGCTTTCGCCGCCTTGCGTGATCAGCGGCTCGAAGAACGTGTAAAGTTCCTCCATCATCTTGTTGAGCGAGAAATCGGTTTTCATAATTTTACATTCGCCGGCTTCGATTTTTGAAATATCCAGAATGTCGTTTATGATTTGCAGAAGATTATTGCCGCACTCGGTGATGATTTTTGCGTATTCGGTGCGTTTGTCGGTTGTAAGGTCTTTGCGCTGAATAAGTTCGGCAAATCCAAGTATCCCGTTCATCGGCGTTCTGATTTCGTGCGACATGTTGGCCAGGAAGATTGATTTCAGCTTGTCAGATTTTTCCGCCTTTTCCTTGGCCGACACCAGTTCGTTCTCAAATCTTTTGCGTTCGGTTATGTCCTGAATGTAAACGCAGGCGTACTCGATAGTTCCAATCGAAAGGTAGTCCACTGTATATTCTATCGGGAAGGAAAGGCCTGTGACGCTGTGCGTCTGTTCACTTTCCCCGCGGATTGTCTTGATCTCTTTTAAACTTTCCCAGATTGCCGCGACCGATTCTTTTTGCTTATTGTCATTGTTGTCAATAAACAGGACCGGAATGTTTTTCAATTCTTCGCGCGAGCATCCCACCCGGTTCACGGCGGCGGTATTGGCGTAGTGGCATGTGCCGTCGGGATTGCAGATGAAAATCTCGATGGCGGAATTGTCCACCGCGAATTTGAGGATATTGCGTTCAGTTTCAATTTTTCTGCTTTCAGTCAGGTCGGAGAAGAAACCGACAGAGCATTTTCTGCCATCAAGTTCAATGGCCGATGCGTTGATTTCCGCCGGGATTATTACTCCGTCTTTTCTTTTGCATCTGGCCTCGGAGACAATTACTTTTTCGCCTGGCGCAATCTTAAACCATTGGGAATCAAGTTCAAAGCTGTCCTCCGGGTGAATATCCTTTAAGGATATCCGGAGAATTTCTTCGGGCGAATAATTGAGCATCTGGCAGATGGTTTTGTTGGCATGTTTGATTTTGCCGTTCTCGCGGTCGATAACCAGAATACCTTCACCGGCGCCTTCAAACAGCGCCCGGTATCTGCGCTCTGAATCATACAGCGCCTCTTCGACCCGGCGGGTTTCAGTTATGTCCTGAATTGTTCCGAAGGAGCGCACCGGCTTATTGCTGCTGTCATAAATGTGGATGCCTCGTTCATGGACATATTTAACGGCGCCGTTTCTCAGCAGCAGACGGTGCATGTGATTGAAAGAAGTCTTATTCTGCAGCGATTTCAGGAATACTTCCTCCACTCTTGCTCTGTCGTCCGGATGGATGTACTGCAGCGGAGCTTTTTGAGTGGGCGTAAAGGCTGCATCCTTGAACTGGATGATATTGTAAACCTGATTTGACCATGTCCAGACGGTCTGGTTGTGATCATATTCCCAGTGTCCGAGATGGGCGGTTTTTTCCGCTTCCTCCAGTCTTTCAGTATATTCTTTCAGCCGCTGCTGGGTTTTCACCCGGTTGTCAATATTGGTGTTGGTGCCGGTGATGCGCATCGGCTTGCCGGCCTTGTCCCATTCCACGACATGGCCGCGGCAGAGTACCCACAGCCAGCAGCTATTTTTAGTTTTCAGCCTGAATTCAAGCGAAAACGGCTCTCCGGCTTCAATGCAGGAATTCATGGACGCAAGGGTCCGCTCCCGGTCATCCGGATTGAGCATGCCGATCCACGTTTCCATGGTGACGGGAAACTCGTCCGGCTCATAACCGAGCATGGTGTAGCACTGCGGACTCAATACGGAGGCATCGGCGGGAATCAGATAATTGAAAATGCCGTCATTCACGGCATTGATTGCTTCGCGGAGATTCTTTTCGCTGCGCCTCAAGGCTTCGCCGCGTTCCTGGCTTCGTTTGAGAAGCCAGCCGACCAGGACCCCGCCGACGATGCAGATTGCCATGAAGCTGAGGCGGTAGAACATTGAGTTTCTCGGGATGTCCCATATCAAAGAGTCAATGATGCTCAACGGTTCGTGGGAAAACATGAAGTTCAGGTCTTCTTTGAAATAGAAAATCTGGTAGACGGAGTCGGCAATCCAGAAAATAATTCCGAAAGCAAAAAAGATTCCGGTTGTTTTTATGATTGTTTTATTCGGCCTCATCATTTCTTCTCTTTTGATTTAAACGTCAGATAATTATTATCCGTGGCGAACAGCAGTCCGCGGGGAATTTTGTAATCAATTACTTTAGCCGTTGCATGATTGATGATCAGTTCGTACCGGTTGCTTATTATCTGATTTATGTCCCGCGGCGGCATTCCGTTGAATATCATGGCGATCGCTTCGGCATAATCGGCCGCATTTTCCGCCGGGAACGTTCTGACGCCGAAAAGTACCCCGGCTTCAACAAACCGTTCGCCATACGGGCTCCAGGTCGGTATTTTACTTTTATGCACGGATTTCATTATTTCCAGCAGATAGGGGGTGTCTATTACTGCTGTTATCCAGATCGCATCGGCTTCTCTGGAAAGCTCCTCGTATGCTTTAAAAAGCACTCCGGCGGCTTCCGCCGGCGGAAGACTGCTGTATGAAACGGTTTTAGTCACCACTTCGAACTTTTTTTCACTGGAGGCTGATTTCAGTTCTTCAATATTGCTGAACAGTTTGGTGTTGTCGGAAGGATCATAAACAACTCCGAGTTTCCTGAACCCGGTCAAAAGATGAAACATTCTTATCTGCCTGGAAATTATTTCAGGATCGTATTTGGCGAATATGTGGGGAAAGGCCTGCTCGTCGTCCCTGATGATGCCGGCGGTCTTCGGATTGATCGACGATATGACCAGAACTGGCACTTTATGCAGATTGGTGGCCAGGTCCTGTCCGCTCCAGACGCCCAGCGCGATAAGCAGGTCAATATCTTTTGCGTCATTCAGCCGCGACAGTATTTCCCTGCGGTTATAATTCCTTTTACTGATCTGCCATTCGGACGACCAGTATGCGTTTTTGGCAAACATGAGATAATCGCTGCTGATATTGTCGCTGATATAATCCCAGCATTGCCTGGTTCCGGCATCTCTGCCAAGTCCCGCCCAGTTCACCGGCTTCAGCCAGCCCAGCCGGGCCAGGCCGTCAACGGAAGCTTTCAGGATTTGAGTATTATGACTGTCTTCCCCTGATTGCAGATAGGCAATGTTCCATTTGCGTCCGTTGTTTAAACGCGGGGCGCTGGATACTTTCTCTTCCTGGCCGGTTTCGGAGAAAATAATCAGCACGGCGGCAATGGCAAATATCAAGATCAGCATAACAGAAAAAACTGTCAATTTCTTGTTCAAAACAGCCACCCTTTCAAAGCCGGTATGAGATTTGTCATATTTCAAAACACAAATTCAACTTATTATAGTATTTCCCAAGCTTAAATTCAAGTATTCATGACGCTTGAGGCGCGCAATATCTGATAATAATCAGGGCTAAGGCTGGAACAGGTAGCCGTTCATTTCGCTGAGATGCTCCGCCGGTTTGCGGTTTTTCCATTCGGCAGGCGGACGCCAGCCGTCCGGCAGCAGGCAGCCCAGGCATGCCGCGCACGGGGATATCGTCTCCCATACCGTGAATTCATTCTGTTCAACCGCATATCCCTCGATGTTGGCGAAACGCCGCCACACCGGATAGAACTTGTTCATTGCCGCCGTCATTTCATCAATCTCCATATTCCGCCCTTTGGCAATTGATTCCGGCATCAGGCAGATGTTCAGACCGGGGAAGTCATGATCCCGGCGCGGCTCGTAGCGCAGTGCGTAAATCATGGTCTTGGCGTTGTAATGCACATTGAAAGTATAAGTGTAAAGCGAAATTCCCGGCAGCGGCTCAAGGATTCCGTCCGTGTCGGAGGGAATCGACAGCAGTCTCACCGGATAGTTTTTGCCGAGTCCGGTGGTCAGCGAACGGCCCATGGGGTTGGCGCCGCACAGCCAGTCATTCAGCAGCAGCGCGGCATCCCGGTACTTCTTGTTGCCGGTAATGCGGTATGCCGCAATGAAATACCGGCCCTTGTTGAACGGGATTGCGCCGCCCCAGCTTAGATCGCGGAAGTAGGCATGATTGGTCGGCCAGTTTAAGTTGCGGTACGCCAGAGCATTCTGGTTGTCAAGCCATTGATCCGCCTGTCTGAGCATTTCCGCACTGTAGATTCTTGCGAAGTGCGGGAATAAATCCTGCGCCAGAAAGAGTTCCATCAGGAAAAACGGCGTCCTGGGATACTCCGTTTCCTGCAGCGCCGACTCGAATGCATGCTGGCTCAGATAAGCTTTGTACTTGCCGTCAGAGGTGTAGAGGTAAAGATTCAGCGCCGCTTTGAATAATTCAATCCTGGAGATTTGCGGAGATTCCGAATATTTATATTCGACATATTTCTTGTCGTCCGTCATATGCTTCCAGGAGAATTTTACCGTATTTTCAGGATTGACGGCATACTCGAACGCCTTCTCCGAGGATTTGAAATAGAGATCGGCCTTTTCCAGTGCGCCGCATTGCTTGTACGCCCGGGCGAGCATGGCTGAATACGACGCATACTGGATCGTGCCCCAGCGGGTGGGCAGGCCCACATAATAACGCTGGGTGTCAGTGGCGGGGTTGATGAATTTCGGGTGACTGTCGGCTTCCAGCCAGCAGCCGACTCCGCCCTTTGACGTCTGGGCGCGCCGCCAGAGTTCAATCCCCCAGGCGGCTTCATCAATGATATCGGGAATGCCGTTGCCGGATTCCGGAATGTCGAGCTGACCGTCTGAAAACTTCGCCGGGAACATGAGATACGCGGTGAGCAGATCTTCGACGATCCTGAAGTGATAGGAACGCCTGTCGTAATCCGCCGCATCCCACCAGCCGCCATGCACATCCGGCAGTTTCGTGCTGGTCGCGGTTTCCCGGATGACGTTGAAATGCTCCAGGCTGACCGGTTTCCCGTTTTCATCCGTGTATCCGTAACCCTGTTTATTCTCCGTATCGTAGTCGCCGGCGTTCGGTGAAAATCCGCCGACCCAGCTTTCCATATGGTCGGGATTCATCAGCCAGTTGGTCTGCGGCGGACCTTTTCTGATGCCGGAGCGCTGATGGAAAAGCCCTCTGGTGTGCGTGTAAAAGGCCATGCCGACGGCATCGCCGCCGATTTCAAAACTCCAGGAACGGCCGACCCCGGGAATCATGATGTGATATTTGCCCGGTGTGGTGAATTTTGAAAAATCCATCTCGTAGACGTCTTCGCCGTTCAAGGGTACAATTTCGTTTCTGCTGCCGGTGTAATACTGCTCCTTCATCCGCAGTTTAATCTGTCCGGAAAATGCATTGCCGCCGGTGGCTTCGTCAACCATGTAAAACATCTGCCCCGCAAAGTTTGATAAGTCAAGCGGTCCCAGCGGTCCCAGCCAGGCTCCCAGGTAGGCGTATTTTCTGCCGGCGTCCGGCAGATAACCGACCTGGTTCACTTTGATCGCCTGGGATATGATGGTATTTTCATCATAGACAAACGAGGTTTCTTCGCCCTGTCTGGTTTTTACCGTATACCTGGTTCCGTTTTTCAGCGGTTCTGCCAGTTTCAGATAGGCAAAATGGGCGACCGCCGCGCTGTTCACCTTTGTCTCCTCGCCGGTGGCAATAATCGGTACCCGCATCTGGCCGACTGCGTTGATCCAGTAGGAGTTGTCGATAATTTTCAGCGGTTCGCCATTGCCGCCGGAAAGCTGGAAGTTATTGACGTCTTCAAAATTGCGCTTGATAATCGGGCGGTATTCGCTAATGACCTCCAGCGCGGCGAAATTGTAATGGAAGTCATAGGACCACCGGGCGACTCTGATATCCCCGCTGTCGAGTCTTTTGAGAAAATCGCCGCATTCAATCTTGAATCTGCCGCACAGAAATTCATTGTAGTCGCCGACAATGCAAATCCATTGATTGGTAATGAAATGCACCGCAAGCGAACCCTTGATCGGGAAATTCAGTTCTTTCGGCTTTTTACGCCGGACAAAGTCGATGGCGTTGCCGATTCCAGGCTTGGCAACGGTGAGCGCCACCGGATTGGAGGACGCCGGCTGCGGAGTCCCTCTCAGTTTCGCTTCCTCTTTTATTTCGTCCGGCGCCAGCGCCCGTTTGAAAACTTTCACTTCATCTATCCTGAGTCCGGCGGCCTGCTTCCCTTCAGTAATGCCCAGCACGAAATTGCCGTAGGAATCAAGCCTTTGCAGCGGCGACCGGTAAACTTCAATGCCGTCAATGTATACCCGGTATTCGTTGTTTTCTCTTTCCGCCGGCACGGTCATGGCATAATGATGCCAGCGGTTGTCGTCCAGCCGCTGATACTTCCTGTCGATTGTCGTACCCACTTTGGTATAGATCGTTCCCCAGGGGGAGAAAAACAATGCCGCCGGCTTTCGGTGCTGGGACGAGCCGCAGCCGAAATCGGCGGAATGATAGTCATTGCCCGCGTCTGGCTTGCATACGAAACCGCAGATGGTGAAGCCGGTCTTGTTGCTCAGCGGCAGTACGGGGCCGGACGCCCCGCCCTTTTTGTCATCCGGTATGACCGGGCCGAAACAACTGTTGTTTTCAGGAAGCACCGTGCTGTCCGGGGAAAACTGATTATTGGGGGACAGCGACTTTAGATGATAGTTGTTGCCGGATGAATCATTGAAATTGCCGTCAAGTTTATACCACGCGATGAGGTCTTTCTGGCGGTCTCCGCAGAAGCCGGAAACTGCAAAACAGAAAAACAGGACTGGCAGAATGATTTTTTGCATATTACTTACCGGTTATGATAATGATTCACTCTATAGAATTTACTATATTACGGCGTGAATTCAATCATTTAACTGACAAGATGAAGCAAAAAACATCTTGGGGGAGCGCCGACTTGTCCGCCTTTGGAGGATCGTCTGACCGGCATTGTGTATTTTTTATATTCGAAGATTCCGCCATTCTCCGTATTAGGACTACTATAGTCATTATAGACTCATTTGCAACTGTTTTTTCGTATTTCGGGTGCGACTTTTTTGTAACTAAAAATCATAATTATTGCATGCATAAAGAGTTGTATACAAACTATTAACATATCTAATGCACACCTTTCTGTTGACAAAATTACTATAGGTATACGCGTGTTGCGACAGGCGATAACGCGAAAAACAATAAAAAATTAAGGAGACAGGTATCATGGCTGAAACAAAGTACGACGAAAGTTT
>Ga0172379_10002199_pt1 | contig 35489 bp, 25 predicted proteins | sample GrowelOW334metaG_FD_119756 | JGI IMG/M metagenome (GOLD analysis project Ga0172379, IMG submission 119756) | Groundwater microbial communities from an aquifer near a municipal landfill in Southern Ontario, Canada - Groundwater well OW334 metaG | ecosystem: Environmental > Aquatic > Deep... | reverse complement strand
GCAACGCCGCAGCACGTCTGCTACCTCAACGTGAGCGAGGTGACGTGCGGCATCCTCTCCACGCCCAACACGGTCTACACGCTCAACCGGTCGGTCTCGATAAACGGCTCGACCTGCTTCAACGTCACGGCGGCGAACGTGACAATCAACTGCAACGGCTACAGCATAACAGGCAACAACACGAGCAACACCTACGGCGTCTATTCCGGCCAGGTCGGCACAAAGATGAATGACTGCAGGATATCGAACTTCTCCATGGGCGTAGGGTTTCTCCTTGCATCAAGCGGGTCGATAAGCAGGACGAACGCAAGCACAACAAGCGCAAGCGGCTACGGCTTCTATCTCTGGAACGCCGCGAGCAGCAATGTCACCAACTCCACAGGCACCTCCATCTCGGGCGATGGCATCTTCATCTACGGGGACGGCAACACAGTCTCCAATTCCAACTTCACATCCTCATCCGGCTACGGAATCCAGCTTTACTCCAGCTCCAGCACCAACATCACCAACTCGAACGGGACATCTGGCTCGAACTACGGGATATACCTCCGGTCCAATGCCAATTTCAACATGCTCAACGCCATCAGCGGGGTTTCCAACTCCAGCTACGGCATCTTTCTGTCAAGCAGCAACAACAACACAATCACCGGCTCCTCGGGAACCTCCGGCGAGGGCTCGGGCATTGTGCTGATCGGAAGCAGCAACAACACAATCTCCCTGTCAACCGGAACCTCCACTGCCTCAAGCGGCATTTTCATAAGCGGGAACAGCAACACAATTTCCAATTCCAGGGGAGTCTCCACATCCAACCCCGGAATCAACATGCAGGCGTCATACACTCGCGTCATAGGCTCCAATGGGTCATCCACATCTGGAGAGGGCATCCTTCTCGCGGGCGGATCCGCCAACCTGGTATCTGGCTCAAGGGGCACCTCTGGCACGAATGTGGGCATCTCCCTCTCTTCCACGGCAAGCAACAACATCTCCAACTCAGTCGGAACATCCAACGACAGCCACGGCATATACCTCGGCTCGTCTTCCTCCAACATCATCAACGGCTCGGTCGGGAACGCCACCGCCGGCTCTGGCGCGAACAGGGGAATCTACATCACAGGCGGCACCAGCAACACGATTGCCAATTCCACATTCTATTCGGCAACGGGCATGAGCGCCTACTTCTATTCCAGTGCGAACAACAACATCGTCACGAACAACACCTTCTCCTCCCCTTCCGCATTATACATTGTTGCCCTGGCAACCTCGTCCGGCAACCAGTTCGCACTCAACAACTTCACCACCTCCACTGCCACATACTACGTTTCCGACACCACGGGCGGCAACTACTTCAACGCCACGGTGAACGGAATCAACCAGGGAAACATCTACCCCAACGTGATTTCCGGCGCGGTTTCGGTGTATGGCACGGCCAATTCATCGATTTCCGGATTGTACGTTGGCTCATCGGGCAGCGGCTACCCGTACAACAACACGACTGCGGGCGGCAAGCTTTCCGGGCCTGTCGTGGACTATGCGCCGCTCACTCCATTCGGGTGCGGGCAGTACGGGCAGCCCTGCTGCGGCAGCACCTGCAACGCTGGCTACGAGTGCTACTCCGGCTCGTGCGATTATCCGATTTGCAGTTCCGGCTGCTCTCAGTGCTGGTGCACCAGCAGGGTGCACGTCGTTTGCAGCGCGGGCACCTACTGCTATACAACCGGAGTCGCCTGCCTGCCGGCGTGCGCAATAGGGGTTCCGGACAGCAACTGCATGTGCGGCACGAGCGTGCAGTGGTCGGGCACGTGCTACAGTTCGCCCCCGTCATGCTAAGATAAAATCGCGGACTCCGCCCTTACGGGCAATCGAAACGCAAGCGCAGGAAATCAAAAGATTTATTATCGCTCGGTTGGTAGTGGTATCGTGGTGGAGGCAAAAGCGAAACAATCCGCGCGGCGCGGCTTCACATTCGCGCTCTCAGCGCTGCTCATAGCGCTCACCCTCATTTCCATGGCGTTCTTCTCCTCGCAGTGGCGCAAGTCCCAGCAGATTTCCTACAACGAGGTCCTCCCGTCCGACGCGGTCAAGCTGAAGGACAAAATCGCGGGCGACATGCGCTCGCTGACGGGCGCAAGCGCGGATGTGCGGCGCACGGGCACCTCGGAAGCTGCGGTGAAAGTCTCCTTCTCGCTGCCACTCAAAAAAGAGGGTGCGGAAATAGCGGACATGAGCAAGTATTCGCAGTCGCTCGCAAGCTCGCTTCGCGGAAGCGGAGTGGAAGCGGCAATATCCGCCAACGTGTCCGGCAATTCCCCGACGGTGATAACGCTTCCGGATTCCGGTTCGTTCGCGCTGCAGAACAGCATTGGCGGCGACGTCGCGTCGTATTCCCACCCGTCCGGCTGGCAGCCGGTTGCAATGAACGCCTCCTTCTACTGCAACAAGCGCGTGGCGTCCATAAGCAGTATCGCACTCGCGGGCACGGGCGGCTCGGCTGTTTCCTACGGGGTGGTTTTCCGCGAGCAGGACGGAAGGACTTACACGCAGACCGCGACCGGGACAACGCAGGGCAACGCGACGCTCACGGTCAATTTCGACGATGGCACCCGCATCGCCTATCTAATCCGGCTCTCCCCTTCCTCGCAAAACACCACGACAATCAATTACACCAAGAGCCCCGGCGCCTACCTCATCCTTCCATTTGACGCCAACGCGTCGCTTTCAGCAGGCGGGCTGCAGGACTATTCCGATTTCCAGAACAACTTCACGCTCGGCGGAGGGTCGGCTGCAAGCGCGCCCGCATCGGCAATGTCCGAGGACTGCAAGACGGGCAGCTGCTACGTATTCAACGGCTCCAACAAATACCTGAACGGCACGCTCCCCAACGCGACTCAGGCGGCGGCGGTGCAAGGCACGCACAACTTCGGGTTCGAAACGACGTACAACGTGAGCGGATGAGCATGGGCATGAAAAACAGGCGATTGGCGGCTTTCCTCCTTCCTCTAATATTATTGCTCGCGCTTTCCGGCTTTGCCTATGCCACTAACACCACCTGCACGCTCGCAAAGGGCGCGTCCTGCACTGCGAACGGCACAATCCCAAGCTGCTGCTCCACCGGGCTGGCGTGCAATATCGCGGCAGGCGGCTCGACGGGCACGTGCTGCGTCCCGCCCAACAGCTCGGTTTCCTGCTCATCCGATTCCGAGTGCTGCGTGGGCAAGTGCTCGGGCGGGGCATGCACCACTGTCCTTGCCTGCAACGCCGCGTGCTCGGTGCAGGCCGAATGCGGGCCTGCGTGCCCCATCTGCGCAGAAGCAAGCGGCAACTCGTCGTGCAAAAGCTGCATCTCCGCTGGCAGCCTGACTGCCTGCGGCTCCTCGTCCGACTGCTGCACGGGGCTGTTCTGCTCCCCGACCGACAGCCTCTGCACCTCGTGCTTCGGGAACGGGACCGCCTGCGCCAGCGACTCGGAATGCTGCTCCTCGCGCTGCGAGTTCAACTCTGCCGGGGTGAAATCCTGCTTCGTCCAGGCACCGTCCTGCTCCATGGAAGGCGGTGCATGCTCCACGGGCGCGAATTGCTGCAACTCCCCGCCAAGCAACAAGACGCTCTATTGCGACACCGACAACCCCAACCCGGGCTCCGGGCTTCCGGGGACATGCCGCAACAGCGTGCCCATAGGCGCGGCGTGCACGGTCGGCGGCGTCAACTGCAGCACGGGATATTCCTGCACAAGCACCGCCTCGGGCTACCGCTGCATTGCCTCGGCAGTCAGCCAAGTGCTGCCATCGGGGTGGCTCGTGGTCGGCGACGCGCAGTTCGGAGTAAATGCAATCAGCCCGCACTCCGGCTCAACCGCGCTTGACATGAATACGAGCGGCTTCCCGGATTCCTACATATACGACAACGCGCTCGTGCTCAACAACTCCACTGTATATTACGTTGAATTCTGGGTGAACCGCACGGACGGCCCGGTCCGCTACGCGATTTACGACGTGAACAATGACGCGTATCTCGGAAGCACGGGCGAGTGGGTGGCAAGCCCGAGAAATGCGCAGGGCTACGAAAGTTCCGTCATCCTCTCCGCGCCCACCGCCAATCTTTCATACACGAGGTTCGGCAGGTCGTTTTACACGCTTTCCAAGAACGTCTCGCACGTGCAGCTTCGCATCTATCCCCCTGCCGACGGCTCGCGGGCATTCGTGGACGATATGTCGGTGACAGAAGTATATGATTTCACGCTTCTTGGCTGGATACGCGCGGGCTACCCCCAGACGAACGGCGCTGTCCTCTTCTCTCAGATGGGCACGGAGGACAGCATTCCGCAGGGGCTGAACTGGACGCTCAACTCCACAAACTGGCTGCGCATGGGTGTCTACAGCTCGGACGGCGGCTCAATCGCGCCGGTGCTCAATCTCTCCGACCTTGACATGCACATGTTCGCGCTCACGGTCTACCGCTCGGGCAATTATTCCGCGTATCTTGACGGGTCCCTTGTCTCCACATCGTCATTTTCGCTTGGCAGGCTCAACAACACCGGCAGCTTCTATATCGGCTCGGCAGGCGCTTCCGGCGCGGCGTTCAAGGGAGTGCTTGACGAGGTCCGCCTCTACCGGCGCGCGCTCTCCGCATCCGAAATCGCGGCGCAATACGCCGGCTACTACCAGAGCATGTGCCTCGTGGACATGAACGTCAGCTACGCGAACGTAAGCGGGCTTTCCGCAAAGGACCTGTCCGCCAATTACAACGCCATCCTGCGATTGCGCAAGTTGCTTCCCGAAACAGTGCTGTCCATGCCCTTCGACGCCAACGTGTCCTCGGACCTCTCGGGCGCAATACCCGACCACTCCCGCTCGCTTTCCTTCGGCACGAAAACAGGTGCAACGTGGACTTCCGCAGGAAAAATAGGCGGCGCATACAGTTTCCTCGCGTCAACGGACAAGATACAGCTTTCCGGGCCGCTTGTAAGCGGGACCGCCGACTTCACGCTCTCGGCATGGATATACCCGACAAGCAGCTCCAGCCACGTGGAATACATAATGGGCAATTACGGCTCGGGCAACCCCCAGGGCGTCAAGTTTTATGCATACCAAAACGTGCTCGGTGTGTCCGCCGGCTCGGATGTCGTCTCCTCGTCCGCAAGCAGCATACAGCCCAACACATGGTTCCATGTCGCCGCGACAAGGCGCAACGGCGACGTGAAACTCTACATAAACGGCGAGCAGGACGGCAACGGCACGGTTTCCACCTCAATCGGCGCGAACAGCAATTTCGCGATAGGCAACGGGCCGGACTATTTCACCGAGAACTTCATGGGCACAATCGACGAGGCCAGGGTCTTTTCCAAGGCGCTTTCCGCCGATGAGGTGCGCGCGCTTTACAACGACACAGGGCTCACGTTTTACGGCCCCCTCTCCGCATCAACCGGCGCGGCATGCCCGGGCGGCTCCTCCTCGCTTTGCGCCAAGAGCATGATGTCCTACCTTCCCTCGCGCTGCGGCTTCCTCGGGCAGATATGCTGCGTTTCCTACGGCTCTTACACCTGTTCGGGCGCAGGGGTGTTCTGCAACACGTCCTTGAGCCCGCCCATGTGCAACGCGTGCGGAAACACCGGGCAGGTCTGCTGCACAGGAAACACCTGCACTTCCACCAGCCTCACCTGCTCGTCCGGCACGTGCCAGTGCGGGGCAATCAACCAGCCCTGCTGCCTGACGGCGAGCGGCACTTACAACTGTTCCCTCTCCACGCTCGGCTGCAACATGACCGCAAGCCCGGTGCCCATATGCCAGACATGCGGCGGCGCGAACCAGACGTGCTGCGCGAACAGCAACTGCAGTTCGGGCTACACTTGCGTTTCAGGCTCGTGCCAGTGCGGCGGACCGCTGCAGAAATGCTGCGGCGGAACGACCTGCACGCCGGGCCTCAATCTCACGTGCAACGCCACCACGGGCTACTGCCAGCTCCCATGCGGCGTCGCCACAGCGCAATGCTGCTGGCCGGGCAACACGTGCAACAGCACTGCCCTCGCATGCTACGACGGATTCTGCAACTGCGGCACAATAGGCATGGTCTGCTGCTCGGGCAACACCTGCAACGCACCGACCTACGCGTATTGCAACACCACAAGCGCGCTTTGCCAGCACTGCGGCAACCTCGCGGAATCCTGCTGCACAGGAAACGGCAATTCGTGCAACACGACCGCCCTGCTTGGCTGCAACAGCACAAGCGTGCGCTGCCAGCTTTGCGGCAACGCGAGCCAAATCTGCTGCGCCAACAGCACCTGCAACTCCGGCTTCACCTGCAACAACACCACCACGACCTGCGTATCCTGCGGCGGGAGCGGACAGCCGTGCTGCGCCAGCAGCACCTGCAACAGCGGCTACTCGTGCAACACCACCTCGTCGCTCTGCCAGGCGTGCGGCAACGCAAGCCAGCTCTGCTGCGCGGGCAACAACTGCACACAGGCGGGCTATGCCTGCAACATCTCGTACTCCCCGCAGGCAATCTGCCAGTCATGCGGCGCGCTCTCCGGGCAGCTCTGCTGCTACAACCAGACGAGCCTCTCGTTCAACAACTGCACCAATTCCTCGCTCACATGCAACACCACTGCAACCCCGCCAATCTGCTATGTCGGGGCAGTGGCGTGCGGAGGGAGCGGGCAGCCTTGCTGCGGCGAGTCAGGTTCAACTCCATATTACGCTTGGCGCAGCGTGGATTCCAGCGGGCTGAACGGGCCGACATCCGGGTCGTACATCATGGGCTATAATTTCACCGTCAACACAACCGGCACAGTCACCGAGCTTTGCACCAACGCCGCTCCGGCTGGCACATACACCGTAAAAATATGGAACACTGCATACACCGAGCTTGGCAGCGCGTCCGTGACGGTCTCATCTGCCGGGACATGGGCGTGCACTGTGCTTGAAACGCCCATCAGCCTGTCTGCCGGGCAAAACTACTACGTCGGGGCATGCCTCTCGAATTACTATTACACCGCAACTTCGACGCCGAGAGTTTCGGCGAATGGGAGCAGCAGCGTCACAATCAAGAACTCACTCTATTTCGCAGCTTCGAATTGCGTCCTTTCCGGCATAACCGGCACGCCGACCTCTTACATGTACGGACAGGCAGACATCAAGTTCGCGGCAGGCGCGGCAGGCACCTGCGACAGCGGCTATACCTGCTCTGCAAGCACCTGCGTTGCGTGCGGAGGCAGCGGGCAGCCCTGCTGCAACGGCACGACCTGCAACTCCGGCTATGCCTGCAACTCCACCACGCTGACGTGCGCGGCGTGCGGTGGGAGCGGGCAGCCCTGTTGCTCGAACAGCACCTGCAACACCGGCTACACCTGCAACGCCACTTCTTCCCGCTGCCAGACGTGCGGCGTGCTCTCCGAGCAGCTCTGCTGCAGGAACACCACGAGCGGGCTGTTCACCAACTGCACCAATTCCTCGCTCACATGCAACACCACCGCCTCCCCGCCGGTCTGCTACGTGCCAGCTGCAGCGTGCGGCGCGAGCGGGCAGGCGTGCTGCGGCGGCAGCGCAACATCCACGAATTACCCGTGGCGCAACGTGCAAAGCGGCTCGCTTAACAGCGCCGCGTGGTCGTACATCATGGGCTACTATTTCACTGCGGGCGCGAACGGCACGGCAACCGAGCTTTGCACCAACGCGGGCTCAGGCACATTCACCGTCAAGATGTGGAACACCGCATTCACCGAGCTTGGCAGCGTGTCCATCGCTTCGGCAGGGGGCACATGGGCATGCACTGCGCTTAGCACTCCAATCACGCTGGTCTCCGGAACAAACTACTACGTCGGGACATGCCTTGCCGGAGGGACAGGGCGCTACGGCAGCCCGACAAGCGCAATGCCGACTCTGTCGTCCAACGGGTCTGCAAATGCCACCCTCCAGTATTCGTTCTATTACTCCACAGCCGGCTGCACGCTATCCACTCCGTCAGGCACCGCTACGGGCTCGATGTACGGGCAGTCCGACTTCAAGTTCCAGTACGGGGCCGCCGGCACCTGCAACGTTGGCTACACCTGCAACGCAAGCTCGCTTTGCCAGGCGTGCGGAGCCAGCAGCCAGATATGCTGCAACGGCACGACGTGCAACTCCGGTTACATATGCTCGTCCGGCACGTGCGCCGCGTGCGGAGTCTCCGGCCAGCCGTGCTGCACGGGCGACACCTGCAACACTGGCTATGCCTGCAACACCACAAGCTCGCTTTGCCAGACCTGCGGAGGAATCGGGCAGATATGCTGCTCGGGTTCGACATGCACCGGCAATTACACCTGCACGAGCGGCGTCTGCACCTCGTCCACCTGCACCTCCAATTCCGACTGCGCAGCGGGCAACTATTGCGCGGCTGGCGGGGCATGTACGGCCAAGAAGTCCACGGGCGGGACCTGCGACTATTCCATCACGCAGACCGACAGCTCCACTGAAGCGAACGGAGTGTGCAGCTCCGGCTACTGCCGCGACGACTACGATTCTGGCGACGGCGGCGACGGCCTTTGCGACGGCTCCTCGGACCAGTGCTGGTGCGCCTCCTCTTCCACCGCCTGCGCGCACAACGCGGCAGAGTACAGCAGCGGCAGCGTCTCCACGGACTGCTACGACACGTACACAAGGCGCCTCTGCTCATCCGGCGCATGGACCACAAGCGCCTGCAGCGCGGGCTACAGGTGCTCAAGCGGAAGCTGCGTCGCCAACCTTTGCGGCTCTGGCTGCACCAACTGCTGGTGCACGCAGACATACCATTCGGTGTGCGGCGCAGGCACCTACTGCTACACTGCGGGCGTGGCATGCCTCCCTGCATGCGGAATCGGCGCAGGACCCTACAGCAACTGCATGTGCGGCACCTCGATAGTATGGTGGGGCAGCTGCTATTCTTCGCCCCCGAGCTGCTGATGGGCAAAACACGCAGCCGGCAGCAAGCCTTAAAAAAACCATGCGCAGCCAATCTGATGGATTCCCATGGACATAATCGCAATAATCATCCTCGGCTTCGTGCAGGCGCTTACCGAATGGCTGCCGCTGTCCTCGAAAACAATGGACACCATAGTCTACACGCAGTTTTTCAACGGCGACAAGGCAACAATCCTCCCGCTCCTCCTCTATCTTCATATAGGGACAATGGTGGCGGCCGCGATATACTTCAGGAAGGAAATATTCCAGCTCACGGTGCGATTTTTCACGGCATGCGCGGATGTCCTGCGCCACACGGGCAGCAACCGCTTTCTTGCAACCGCGTCCATGCGCGCAACGCGCGAATCCGAGGGCAAAATCGGGTTCCTCGTAGCGGCGCTCGCGTTCACCGGCATTGTCGGGCTCCCCATCCTCCTATTGGAAAATTTCGTGCTGCCCAGCCTCGACGCAGGCGCATTGTTCTCGGTGATGGGCATCGGGCTGATAATCACGGGCTTCATGCTCACCGCGCAGCACAAGAACAGGTGGCGCAGCCACGAAACCGCCGGCTGGAAGGACGGCGTGCTCACCGGCGCGCTTCAGGGGCTTTCCGCAATCCCCGGGATTTCGCGCGCAGGCTCGACCACGACCGCGCTTGTCTGGCGCGGCTTTGACGTCGAGTCCGCGTTCCATCTGAGTTTCCTGCTTTCAATCCCGACCGTATTCTGCATGGAAGTCGTCCTATGGCTGGCGCAGGGTGGCGTTTCAGCGCTTCCGATTTCGGACGGGCTCATGCTTGCCGCGTCAAGCTTCGTTTTCGGCTACCTTACAATCGAGGTGCTCATAAAAATAGCGCACAAGATAAACGTGGCGTCGCTCGCATTCGTGTTCGGCATCATGATGCTCGCGTTCGGGCTTTTCGGATTGGGGTGATTATTTCCAGAATCCAGCCTAAATGGCGCGCAGGCAAACAAAAAGCTCCGCTAATCAGGATAAGAAACAAAAACAGAAAAAAACTAGAAAAAGACTTCCTTCTCAGGGAACCTGAACTTCGGGCGGGGCTTGTCCGCCGCATATCCGACCGGGCACAGCACGCTTGGCACAAGGTTCGCAGGCAGCCCCAGTATTTTCGAATATGCCTTGGCGTCAAACCCTTCCATGGGGCAGGAGTCAAAACCAAGCGATTTCGCGCCATTCATGGCGTTCCCAAGCGCGATATACGCCTGCTTCTGCGCCCATGCGAGGCGTGCCTCGCCTTGCAATCCGCCTGCGAAATCATTCATCATCTTCACGTACCCCTCAAGCGATTCCGCGGGCATGTCAGTCTTGGAAAGATGGCCCTTGAGCCGCCCGATTGCGCCCTCGACATCGGTGTCCGCGCAGAAGACAAGCACGTGCGAGGCTGTGCCGATTTGCGGCTGCCCCCAGCTTGCCGCCATAAGCTCGTCTTTCACTTTCTGGTCGGTAACGACTTTCACCTTGTAGGGCTGGATGTTGAACGAGGTTGCCGAATGCCTTATCAGCTCGAAAAGCTCGCGCATCTTTTCCTCGGGCACAACCCTTCCGTCGAAACTTTTCACGGCGTACCTTTTCATCACTATTTCCTTGAATTCCATATTCCCACCTCTGTCTGAGCAGAATTAACGATTGTTAATGGATTGCCCGCAACGCATTTAAAGAAGGGTTGAACGCGCGGGAGTAGCCGCGGGCTTCACTGCGCCGGCTCTTCCTTGCCGTAGAGCTTCTTGTAGGTGTCAGCGAAAAGCTGGCGGAAATTGCGCTTCTCGTCCTTTACGGTGAAAGGGAAAGGTATCTTGCCGTCGAAGCGGATGTGCGTGTCTTCCGGGCCGTTCAAAACGAGGTAATGCCTGAACACGTTTGGGTGGCGTATGCTGAGCTTTCCCTTCCTTTCATGGGAATAAAGCAGGGCAACGCCGTTTGCCATGCTATTTTCCTGCCCGACGGTTTTTTATTATATTCGTAAATTTGCCAATCAACATCGGCCTGCGAGCCGATGTCTGATGCATTTTCGGCGCACCGAAAATGCACATTTACGAATGCTGAAAAAGTCTGTCCGCAGACTTTTTCATCCTCGTAGGGCTCCCGATTCGCGCTGCGCGCGAATGGGCGAGACCAGAACGCAAGTTGCGTTCTGGTGCGCAGCAGAACCCGCGGGTTCTGCTTGCGGAAATCGCAAGCGATTCCCGCCGCCCTACGTCTAAAAGAGTTCCGGGTTGCCGGAACTCTTTTATTCTTCCCTGTCGAACCGGTTTCAGGGGTGGAATGATGAATTACGCCAAACTGTTCATTGCCGCGCTCGCATTCGCGATAATCTCGCAGCTGGTGCATACCGTCGGCGCGGTTGCCGACATGGGCTACTACACTGACCCGGCGAACGCAGGGCTCTGGAGCAAGGTCATGATGCCCGCTGCAGCCCCGCCCGGCATCGAGTTCTTCGCCGTTTCAATCCTCTTCTCGCTCATAACCGGCGCAATCTTCGCCGACGCGTATTCGCTCACCAAGCACCTTTTCGCTGCAAAGAAATCCTTCAGGTCTGACAAGTACTGGAACATCGGGCTGAAGTTCGGCATGTTCCTGTTCATGCTGACCTCGCTTACCGGTGCGATGTCCATGTTCCTGCTCTTCGCGCTCCCCTTCGGGCTTCTGGTTTCGTGGCTCGCGCAGGGGCTCGTGGTCTGCCTCGCATCAGGCGTGGCATTCGCGAAAATACTGAATTAGGTCGTGAGTTGAAATGGCATCCATACTGTTCGGCGAGCTTACTTCCGCGGAAATAGCGAAGCTTGCGAAAATGAAGAAGAAGCCGGTCGTAATCCTCCCCATGGGCGCGACCGAGGCGCACGGCGAGCACCTTCCGGTCTGGGCGGACTCCATAACGCCATACGAGCTTGCAAAGCGCGTCGCGGCAAAATCAGGCGCGCTTGTCCTGCCGCCGATAAACTACGGCTTCTGCTATACTCTCCGCCCGTGGGCAGGCACGCTCTCGCTCAAATCCCAGACGTTCGCCCTTGTAATCCGCGACATAACCCGAGAGCTTGTGCGCAACGGCTTTGACCGGATACTTTTCATGAACGGGCACGGCGCGAACGCCACGATAACCGGGCACGTGCTCAAGGAACTCGCCGACGAACTCGATTTCACGGGCTGCATAGTCTCGTGGTGGGACATGCGCGAGCTTGAAAAAATCTGCGGAAGCGCCACGGGGCACGCGGACGAGAACGAGGCATCCATCGTCATGGCGCTCACCGGCTGGAAGCGCCGCGTTGCAAGGCAGGCGCCAACGCAGCGCTATTTCGGCAGGGTAATCCCCATGCCCCGCGACCAGTTCACGCGTTATGGCTACGCCGGGAAAGTCGGTGGCGAGTCCGTGGAGCGGGGAAAGAGAATGGAAAAGGCGATTGTCGGAAAGCTGGCGCGGCTCGTGAATGCCGGCTTGCTTCTGAAGGAAGATTGAATATGGAAAAATCAGGGCTCCGCTTCGAGGTCATCCGCTCGGCAAAACGCTTTTCGGCACTGGATACTCGCGCGCTCCTCTCGCACATCAATTCGCTCGTTTCCGAGAAAAGCCGCATACTCATCGACAGGCAATTCACGCTCAAGCAGGAAAAAGCATGGCAGGCCGAGCGGGCGCGCGGGCTGCAATCCGGCGAGTTCCTCCCGATTATCTGCTGGGACAAGGAAAACATCGCCGGAATTACCGAGGCAAGGAGGGGCGCTTTCAAGGAGCGGCACAACGTTTCAATCGGCATCGCGCTTGGCAAATCGTACCGCGGCAAGGGCATAGGCAAGAAGCTCCTGAAGCTCGCCATCTCGGAAGCGAAAAAAACCATGAAGGCGAAAAACATCTGGCTGGAATACGAGGAGGGCAACACTCCCGCGAAACGCCTTTACTGGAAGATGGGGTTCGTGGAGTGCGCGCGGCTGCCCGGTTTTATAAAGCATTACGGCAGATATTGCGACAAGGTTTTCATGAAGTATTCGAAATGAAATTCACAAGGTGGTTTTGAATGTTACCCGGAATGGATCCGAAGCAGATGGCACGCGCCATGAAGCAGATGGGCATAAAAAGCGAGGAAATCGACGCCACAAAGGTCATAATCGAGCTGAAGGAAGGCGGCAGGCTGGTCGTATTCGAGCCCTCCGTTGTCCAGATTGAAATGCAGGGCAACAAGTCCTACCAGATTTCCGGCAAGGTCCACGAGGAGCAGGACGCGGGCGAGGACGACATAAAGATGGTGATGGAAACCGCAGGAGTTTCGCGCGAGGAGGCGCAAAACGCGCTTCGGGAAACAGGCGGAGATATTGCCGAAGCCATTCTCCACCTCAAGGGCGAGGACTGAATTCCCTTTTTTCAGGCGTGCGCCCCGTTTGATATATAAAGTTTAACTTGGGATTTTGAAAGCTTCGCTTGAAGCGTGGGAGGTGGAGTGGAGCCTTCGGGTCTACCATTCCCCTCTATTATAAACCCCTAATTTCATTACTGCTCGACGGATTCCTATGCTCTCCGACTATGCCAAGTCTGCGCCCCAATCGCCCGGCATTTACCAATTCAAGGGCATTGACGGCACCATTCTCTACATTGGCAAGGCGAAAAACCTCAGGAACCGCGTTTCCAGCTACTTTTCCAAAGACGTGCTGGACAGGACGGCACAAATGCTTTCCCAAGCCACATCAATCGATTTCATAGTCACGGACAACGAAGCAGAGGCGCTTTTGCTTGAAAGCCAGCTGATAAAGCGCTATTTCCCGAAATACAACATTGACCTGAAGGACAACGAGAAATTCACCTACATACTCATTACGGAAGAGAAATTCCCGCGCATGCTTCTCATCCGCAGAAGCCGCGGGGGCAGGCTAAGCGCAAAAGGCAAGGTTTATGGGCCTTTTACGTCCGGCTCGGCATACGTGCTTGTCGCATTCACCCTTCGCAAGATATTCAAGCTCCGCACCTGCCGCCTCGGGCAGAAGCGCCCCTGCCTGCAATACCATCTTGGCTTTTGCACCGGCGTTTGCGCAGGGCTTGTCACGCGGGAGGAATACGCCGCGCACGTGGAAAAGCTGAAAGAAGTGCTTTCCGGCGGGAAAAAGCTCGAAAAAGTCATCGATGAAATGGAAGCGGAGATGAAAGATGCCGCAAAGGCGCAAAAATTCGAGCGCGCTTTGGAGCTTCGCAATTCCATCCGTTCCCTTTCTTCGCTTCTCGAACGGCAGAAAATGGATTTGGGCAGCGAGCAGAACGAGGATTTCGTGGCGCTTGCTGAGAACAAGGGAAAGATACTCGCGCAGGTTTTCCGGCAGATTGGCGGCGTGATACGCGACAGGAAGAAGTTCGACTTTGCCCCGCCTCTTTCAGGCGACGAATTGTCCGAATTCCTTCCGCGCTTCTACGAGGCAGGGGGCATCCCCCGGCGGATTTACGTTGAAAAAGAGCCGGAAGAGAAAGGCGCGCTTGAAAAATACCTCTCCAATCTCCGTGGCGGCCCGGTGTCCATCATCGCGCCTGAAAAAGGCGACAAGAAAAAGCTGCTTGAGCTTCTACGCAAGAACATTCTTCTCGAAATCAGCGGAAACGCCGACCCTGCGTTAGTCGAGCTGCAACGCGAACTCTCGCTCCCCACAATTCCCCGCGTAATCGAGTGCTTCGACATTTCCAATCTTTTCGGCACGAACATCGTGGCTTCCATGGTGCAGTTCGTGAACGCAAAGCCGAACAAGTCGGGCTATCGCAAGTTCAAAATCAGGACAGTATCAGAGCAGGACGATTTCGCCTCCATGCGGGAGGTGGTCTTCCGCCGCTATTCCCACCTCAAGGCAGACAAAGCGCAAATGCCCGACCTCATCCTCATTGACGGCGGCGCAGGGCAGTTGAACGCCGCGCTTTCCGCACTCGGCGAGCTTGCCCTCGAAATCCCCTGTGTCTCGCTTGCAAAAGAGTTCGAGGAAATCTATGACCCCGACCGCTCGGAACCCCTGCAGCTCCCGCGCTCCTCGCCCGCGCTGAAGGTTCTTCAATACGCAAGGGACGAGGCGCACAGGTTCGTGATTTTGTATCACAGGCTTCTGAGGAAAAAGAGCCAGATGGGCTAGCGCAGGCTTTACTTCACATAGACCATTTTCCTGGTTTCCGTATTGTTTCCTGCGTCCAGCTTGAGGAAGTAGGTGCCTGACGCAAGATGGTATTTCTCCGCATTAAACGAGATTTCGTGCTTTCCGGCATCTTCCCTCTGGTCCGCGAGTATGGCAACCTCCCTTCCAAGAAGGTCATAGATTCGAAGAGAAACGTCCGCACTTTTTGGCAGGCTATATGTGATTTGCGTGGTTCCATTGAACGGATTGGGGTAGTTTTGTTCAAGTGCAAATTTCTTTATCGGGCCGTCTTGCTTAAGCACGCCGGTGAGCTGATTTTTGCCAACTATGGCGGGTCCTATTTGGCGAATGTCCTGGAGAGTGTTGTCAAATTGCCCAAGCGCAAGATTTTTCGTTATTGCTGTGAAACTGAGTTTCTCGCTGTTCGCGTATGCCGCCTTGGTGGTGAAACTCACCATACACCACCCTCCCATTTCGCCTTTTAAAGTAAAAGAGTCCGAGATTACCATGCCAAATATGTACCGATCGAGCAATTTTCCGCCTTTATCGTATTCTTGCACATCCACCAAATAGCATTTATGGTAGTCCTCAGTGCTATGGCCCAGCAATCCGAATCCGGAAACGCCGCCCTGCTCCAGAGGAACCCACGGTATCCCGAATTCATGGAACCTCTCGGTTACTCCTTTGATTAATGGTTCCATGTCTCCCCATTTTCCCAATGGCAAATTCTCAATGTAAAAAGGCCTCCAGACTACTTTTGCAACCTGTTTTTCGTGGGCATAGTCCGGAGTTAAGTAAAGGACAATTCTTGGCTCGCCAGTATCGCTTGCAACGGTGTCCTCAAGCCTGAAAATCCTCTCTGCCGAATAGATAAGCTTCCCGTTCGCATCCACAACATCCACATTGGCGGTCATTTTGTTGCTGACAAATGCAGTGGGAGTTACTTTTATGACTGACTCGTCCTGCGCCCAAGAAATAGAGAATCTCGTTCCGGACGCAAACTGCTCACGAAGTTGGGGTATTGTCATGCCCCTTACTCCTATCAGCGCATCTCCTCGCCCTGCCCCGTTTTCGTATGGGCCAAGGTTCTCCAGCACCACTTGCCGCGTAAACGGAGTTTGAATTTCATGGTTTTCCTTAATCTGCGTTTTTTCTGCCGTTTCCCACTTGTATTGAACAGCGTTTACCAATCCAGTTATGTCTGAATTTGTGGTGGCGGCATTTTGTTGCTGGTACGCGGCAATGCTGCAAAAATCAATCCCCTCAAAGAGTGCATTTCCGCTTTTTTTCACGTAAAAGCCATGCTCAACCGGCATGTCTTTCGGCGTTACAAATACTTTTTCGAGTTCCATCCTACCCTGCTTGTGCAATCCAAGATTAGGGAGAATGGGCTGGCTTTTCTGCAGCAAAATAGCGAGTGAACTCGGGCTGGCAGCTTCCGCCTTTATCTCTTGCGACCCAGCCACTGTCCGTCCTGTTTTTCCTGCCTGCATGCATGAATTAGGGTCGTTTGTGTTTTAATCATATCTCAAAGAACTTTTTTCAAATAGTCTCCTGTGTAGCTTTCCTTGTTCTTTGCGATGTCCTCAGGGGTTCCTGCGGCGATTACTTCCCCTCCGGCGTCCCCGCCTTCGGGCCCCAAGTCGATTACCCAGTCCGACGACTTGATGACGTCGAGGTTGTGTTCTATCACAAGAACGGTGTTGCCCCTGTCCGTGAGACGCTGCAAGACTGCGAGAAGTTTTGAAACGTCCGCAAAATGCAGCCCGGTGGTCGGTTCATCCAGAATGTAAAGCGTGCGCCCGGTGTCCCTGCGCGAAAGCTCCGCAGCAAGCTTTATCCTCTGCGCCTCTCCGCCTGAAAGCGTGGTCGCGGGCTGCCCAAGCGAAATATAGCCAAGCCCCACGTCCACCATTGTTTCGAGCTTGTTTTTTATGGCAGGGATATTTGTGAAGAACTGCAACGCCTCCTCCACGCTCATGGAAAGCACGTCGTGTATGTTCTTGCCCTTGTATTTCACCTGCAATGTTTCGGAATCGTATCTCTTGCCGTCGCACTCCTCGCAGGTGACATAAACGTCCGGAAGGAACTGCATCTCAATCCTCTTCACTCCGTCTCCCTCGCACGCCTGGCACCTGCCTTTTTGCACGTTGAACGAGAACTGCCCGGGCTCGTAGCCGCGCGCCCGCGCCTCGGGCACGCCTGCGAACAATTCCCTAATCGGCGTGAATGCGCCGATATAGGTCGCGGGATTGGAGCGCGGCGTCCTGCCGATTGCCGCCTGGTCAATTGCAATGGTGTTCTCGACGAATTCCATGCCCTCTATCCTGTCATGCTTGCCCGGCTCCTCCCTTGACTCGGAAAACCGCTTCATGAGCGCCTTGTAAAGTATTTCGTTGATGAGCGTGCTTTTCCCTGAACCCGAAACGCCGGTAATGCAGACGAAAACCCCCAGCGGGAATCTCACATCTATTTTCTTGAGGTTGTTCTCCCTTGCGCCGCGGACAGTCATCCATTTCGAGGGATTGCGCCGCAATTGCGGGACCGGAATTTTTATTTCCTTGCGAAGGTATGCGCCAGTGAGCGAGTCCTTGTTTTTCTCAATCTCTTTCGGTGTGCCGATTGCCATTATCCTGCCGCCGTGCACTCCCGCGCCGGGTCCCAAGTCCACCATATAATCGGACGCGCGCATGGTTTCCTCATCATGCTCCACAACAATCAAGGTATTTCCCAAATCACGAAGCGACTTGAGAGTGGCAATCAGCTTGTCGTTGTCCCTCTGGTGCAATCCAATGGACGGCTCGTCAAGAACGTAAAGCACGCCTGTCAGGTTCGAGCCGATTTGCGTGGCAAGCCGAATCCGCTGCGCTTCGCCGCCGGACAGTGTGCCGGTTATGCGCGACAGCGAAAGATACCCGACTCCGACATTCAAAAGGAAGTCCAGCCGCGCGGATATTTCGCGCAGCACGGGCTTTGCAATCGTCTCCTCTGTTTTCGTAAGCTTAAGCGCGTTGAAAAACCCGTAAGCGGAATCCACGGAAAGCTCGGTAATCGTTGAAATGTCCTTGCCGTCCACTTTCACGGCGAGGACTTCGGGCGTGAGCCGTTTCCCCTTGCACTTGGGGCAGGGCAGCTCCCGCATGTATTTTTCCATTTCCTGCCTGCGGTAGTCGGATGCGGTCTGCCTGTGCAGCCGCTCCATGTTCGGGATGACTCCCTCGAACTTCGTGCTTCCCTCGTAAGTCGAGTCCCCGCTTTTTGATTCAAGGTGGTAGTTTATTTTCCCCTCAGCGCCGTAAAGCACGGCTTTCTTCGCCTCGGGCGTAAGCACGTTGAACTGCGTATTGAGGGTAAAGCCGTATTTCTCGCCCAAGCCAATCAGCAGCTGCGAGTAGTAGCTTCCCATTATGCTGCTTTTCCACGGGGCGATTGCGCCCTCCAAGAAAGTCTTTTTCGTGTCCGGCACCACCAAATCCTCGTCGAACTCTATCTTCACGCCAAGCCCGTGGCACTCCGGGCATGCACCATAGGGCGAATTGAACGAGAACATCCTTGGCTGCAATTCCCCGACCGATATGCCGCACTCCGGGCAGGAATTCTTCTGGGAAAACAAAAGCTCCTTTTTCTCAATCGCCACAACCACGAGCCCGTCCGCGCTTTCGCGCAATCCGGTCTTTATCGCCTCGACCAGCCGCTGCCTGTTCTGGTTTGTTGCCGTGAAGCGGTCCACCACGACTTCGATGGTGTGGCGCTTGTTTTTGTCAAGCTTTGGGATTTTCGAGCCAAGCGCCATCACGCTTCCGTTCACCCTCACGTTCGAGTATCCTTTCTGCTGGAGTTCGTCGAACAGCTTTTCGTAGGTGCCCTTCTTGCCGCGGATGACGGGCGAGATGACCTGCGCGTTCTTCCCTTCGCCCTGCATGAGCACGGCATTCGCAATCTGGTCGGTTGTCTGCGAAGTGATGGGCTTTCCGCACTGCGGGCAGTGGGGCTTGCCGATTCTCGCGTAAAGAAGGCGGAGGTAATCGTAAATTTCGGTTGTCGTGCCCACAGTGGAGCGGGGGTTTCTGCTCGTGGTCTTCTGCTCTATTGAAATCGCGGGCGACAAGCCCTCTATTGAATCCACGTCCGGCTTGCTCATCACGCCCAAAAACTGCCGGGCATAAGCAGAGAGCGATTCCACGTATCTCCGCTGCCCTTCAGCATAAATGGTGTCAAAGGCGAGCGTGGATTTTCCGGAACCGGACAGACCGGTGACTACGGTGAGCGAATTGCGCGGTATTTCAAGCGATATGTTCTTCAGGTTGTGCGAGCGCGCGCCCCTGATAATGAGTTTGTCTTGCATGCTAAACACGTTCCAACTTTCCGACGTTGCCCGTCAGGCGCCTAATTAGGCAAAACAAGCTTTATATGGGTGGCTACAGTAAACTGCCAGTAGGTTCTTCAAAAAAACATGGCAGGTGCTTCGATAGGCAATCTTTATCTTGAAATTGAGGGCAAGAATGGGAGCCGCCGGAGAATATCCGAGTCCGAACGGCTGTTTTTCGCAGGAACATTCCCTACCAGCGCCGTCCATCTTTTGCCGATAATCTGCGGACTGACGCTCAAGCTGCGCATATCTGCAATCCTTTTCATCTTCGAGGCGGGTGTGCGCAAGATTCTGCAGCATTTCCGGCTCGGATCCGGGCTGGACGATGAGCACATCTGCCGGCTCGGCGAGGAAATAATCGGGTTCCGGCCGCGCCGCGTATTCTGCCCGGGGCTGCGCCTTGAAATGCAGGTGGATGAAAAAGCGGCATTCGCCAACACGCTGTTTTTCCTCAACCAAACCGCTTTCACGAACGATTACTGCCTTTCCAATAAAAATGTCTGGGGGAAGGTGTTTATTGACGCCGGCGCCAACGTCGGGGCGTTCTCCCTGGTGGCTGCCCGGATGGGCGCGCGCAGGATTTATGCGTTCGAACCCCTGTTTCCCACCTATAAGGTGCTTTGCAGGAACATAATCGCCAACGGGCTTTCAGGCAAGGTGGTGCCCATCAATTGCGCCCTGGGGGAAGCCGCGGGCAGCGGAAAACTGTCCTACAGCACCTCCTGCGATGGCGGCGCATCCCTGGTCGCCCTTGGCAGCCGGCGGCATGCCATGCAAGTGAAAATACGCACGGTGGACGGCTTCATGGCAAAACGCGGCAGGCTCGATTTCCTGAAAATTGACGTGGAAGGCTTCGAGGCAGAAGTCCTGCGGGGCGCAAGGAAGACGCTGGCGAGATTCAAGCCCGTGCTGTGCTTTTCGGCGTACCATCTGCCAGGGGACAAGGAACGCCTCCCTGCGGCGGTCATGTTGATTCGTCCTGATTACAGGTGCGCCTTGCACAAGGGAGTGGACGAGAACTGCTATTGCGATTGAAGATGGCGCGACGCCAGGTTTCATGAGGTTCGATTAGAATGCTATCTGTCGTGTGCGTGTATAACAGCGCGGAAATATTCGCAGATTGCCTATTCAGGAGCCTGGACTCCCAGACTGCGGCTCATGAGCTGATTGCCGTGGATAACACGAAAAGGCGGTTCAAGTCCGCCGCGGAAGCGTTGAATTACGGCGGGAGGAAGGCAAAGGGGAGGTACATCGTTTTTGCCCACCAGGACATGGTCTTGGAATCAAAAACGTGGCTGAAAGATTTTGAAAGGATGCTGGACGGGCTGCCCCGCCTCGGGATTGCCGGGGTCGCCGGGAATTCGAAGGATACGCTGTGCGCGGTGTCGAACATGGTGCACGACTATCCTCCTTGCTTCGCGGGGCACATACAGATAAGCGGGCCGAAAAAGGTCCAGACGCTTGACGAGTGCCTCGTGGCAATCCCGCGCCGGGTATTCAAAAAGCTGGAATTCGACGGGCATGCCTGCGATGACTGGCACATGTATGCGGTGGATTACGCACTGAGCGCCAAAAAAATCGGCCTTGATGCATATGTGCTGCCTGCGCCATGCTATCATGCATCATGCGGCGCATCGATGTCTGACAAGTACTACTCGACGCTCCAGCATTTGGCGGATAAGCACCGGGAAACCGGGTGGATTTACACCACAGTGGGGATATGGGACACGCACACCCCCGTAAGCCTGCAAAAAATCCGGATTTTCCACCTGTCGCGGGCAGGGGTAATGGTGCTCATGAACGGAAAGCCGGAGATTTTCTACTGGAAGCTGCGCTCACTCGCCACGCAGCATTTTCCAAGAGCCGGCTTTTCCCGCACTCTATAAGCTATTTAATCCTTTAATCGCATTTTCCATCCATGAAAGGCGTAATTCTTGCCGGGGGGTACGGCAAACGGCTGTTTCCGCTCACCAAGGTGACCAACAAGCACCTTCTTCCCGTCTACGACCGCCCCATGATTTTCTTCCCCATACAAACGCTCGTTTCATGCGGAATCACTGAAATGCTCATAGTCACGGGAACGGAGTGCGTGGGGGATTTCATGTCGCTTCTCGGCTCGGGCAAGGAGTTCAAGGCGTCGTTCACCTACCGCGTGCAGGACGGCGCTGGCGGCATTGCCGAGGCTCTCTCCCTTGCGGAAGATTTCGCAGGAGGGGAAAAGTTCGCGGTCATTCTCGGCGACAACGTGTTCACCGAAAGCTTCGCGGCCCATGCGCGGGATTTCGAAAGCTCGCAGCTCGAGGCGATGGTGTTCCTCAAGGAAGTCGAGAAGCCCGAGCGGTTCGGCGTGGCGACAGTGCAGGGCGGCAGGATAATTTCCATAATCGAAAAGCCGGCGCAGCCCGAATCCAACCTCGCGGTTGCCGGCTTCTACCTCTACGACGGCAAATCCGTGTTCGATATTGTGCGCAGCCTCGAGCCTTCGGGGCGCAACGAGCTTGAGATAACGGACGTCAACAGCGAATACCTGCGGCGCGGCAAGCTCGGCTTCAGGCTTCTTGCCGGCGAATGGACGGACGCGGGCACGTTCGAATCTCTCCATGCCGCATCGGGCATGGCAAGGAAAGCGGGGCTGGGCAAATGAGGATGCTCGTCACCGGCGGCTGCGGCTTCATTGGCAGCCACTTCATCGATTCCGCCCTCTCGCAGAACCCGCACGCCGAAATAGTGAACGTGGACAACATGACGTATGCCAGCATTTTCAGGACGGATTTCGCGAAGCGTTTCAGGGGCAGGTACGTATTTTGCAAGGCGGACATACTCGACTCGGCGAAAATGCGCAGGCTTTGCCGCGACACCGACATAATCGTCAACTTCGCCGCGGAAACGCATGTGGACAATTCCCTTTCCCGCCCGAAAAGCTTCGTGGAAACGAACGTGCTTGGCACGGCAACGCTTCTCGACGCCGCGCTTAAAGCCGGGCACAGGCGGTTTTTCCAAGTTTCAACGGACGAGGTGTACGGGAGCGCCAGTTCCCGCCCGTTCCGCGAAACCGCCCCACTTCTCCCCTCCTCGCCGTATTCGGCATCCAAGGCGGGCGCGGAGATGCTCGTGCTTTCATACGAACGCACCTACGGGCTCGCAGCCACCATCACCCGAAGCTCGAACAACTACGGGACCAGGCAGCACCCGGAAAAGTTCATCCCGCGCATGATAACCCGCCTGCTTTGCGGCAGGAAAATCCCGATATACGGCAACGGGAAAAACGTGCGCGACTGGCTGCACGTTTCCGACAACTGCGGCGCAATCAGGATGCTTCTTTTCGGGAAGCACGGCGGCACGTTCAACGTCTCCTCCGGCTTCCCCTTAAGCAACTTGGAACTCGCCCGCAAAGTGCTGCGGCTTATGGGGAAGAAGGAAGGCGGGCTTGCGTTCGTCGCCGACCGGGCGGGGCACGACTTCAGGTATTCAATCGACTCCTCGAAAATCCGCGCGCTGGGCTGGAAGCCGAAAATCAAATTCGAAGGCGGGCTTCGGGAAACAATTGAGTGGTATTGCAACAGCAGGCCCGCATGGGAGCATCACGTCGTTTAGGGGGTAATGCCATGATTGAAGGCGTCAAAATAAAGGAGCTGGTGCAGCACATGGACAACCGCGGCTACCTGATGGAGCTGCTGCGCGGCTCGGACAAGGAAAAAGCCGACGGTAAAAATGCGTTCGGGCAGGTCTACCTCTCCACGCTTTACCCCGCCGTGATAAAGGGCAAGCACCTCCACAAGAAGCAAACCGACCACATGGCGGTAATCAAGGGCATTGCAGCGCTGCACCTCGAGGACGGGCGCGAGGGGAGCAAAACGCGGGGGCAGAAGGAAGTGATAATCATGGGCGAGGGCAACTGGAAACTGGTCGCCATCCCGCCCGGCGTCTGGCACAGCTTCGAAAACACGGGGGCGGACGTGTGCTTTTTCATCAACTACGTGACGCACGAATACGACCCGAAAAACCCGGACGAGCACCGCGGGACGTTCGACTTGAAGGAAAAGAGGATGAAGACCGAAGTTTCTGCGGTGGGCTGAATCATGCGTTATCTTGTTACCGGCGCAAGCGGGTTTGTTGGGCATTACCTGTGCTCCAGGCTGGCTTCCGCCGGGCATGCCGTCATCCCTGCAACGCATTCGCGAAAAATCGGGCTAGGCGGAGAAATACAGTTCGACATCTGCAACGCAAATTCCGCCCGCAAGGCGATTTCCGATTCTGCCCCTGACGCCGTAATACACTGCGCCGCGATGACGGACGTGGATGAATGCGAGCGGCAGCCCGCGCTTGCGGAAAAAATCAACGCGTCCGCGGTCGAGGGCATCTGCGAAGCCGCGAATTCCAGCGGAGCAAAACTCGTTTTCCTCTCGACATCGTTCGTATTCGGCTCGCAGGGCGGGATTCTGGATGAAGAATCGCGGCCCCTGCCCATAAACGCATACGGCACGTCTAAATTCCACGGGGAATCGTGCGTGGCCGAGCATTCCAAGGATTTCCTGATTCTCCGCATCGACCAGCCTTTCGGGCCGAGGGCAGAATGGCAGAAGCAAGACATGGTGGCGTGGACCCTTTCCCGCGCAAGGCAGGGCAGGGAATTCAACGTCGTTTCAGACTGGTTCAATCAGCCGACCTATCTTCCCGACCTGTTCATGGCGATGGATTCCCTAATCGGCAAAAAGCAGCGCGGATTATTCCACTGCACGGGGCAGGAAAGAATTTCAAGATTCGAATGGGCGAGACTCATCGCAAAAACATACGGCATTCCCCCCGTGCTGGCAAAACCGGTGAGCGCATCCTCGCTCAATCTTCCCGCGCTTCGCCCGGACGTGCGGCTTTCCTGCGCCAAGCTCGCAAAAATCACGGGCTTGAGCCCGACGCCCATCGGGCGGGCGCTTGCCGAACTGAAAAGCGGGAATCAGGGCGGAAGCCTGTAATAAGCCTTCAGCAGCTTGCCGGTTATGAACAAGGGAAGGATTGCCGGCGCGGTCTGCTTCAGCGCGGCGAAGGCGACCCCCGCATTCACGCCGCCATACTCCTTGACCCATTTCCTCTTCACGTCCAGCGTCTTGAATATCATTTTCCTGATTTTTTTCACAGTGGTCGCGCCTTCGTGCAGTCTGTGCTTCAAAAGCGGCTTTCCGATGTTCGCGAACTTGAATTTCCTGCCTATCCTGAAGTACAGTTCGTAATCGTCCGCGGGCTCGAATTCCCTGTCGTATCCGCCGGTTGTTGCATACGCGCTTGCCCTTACCATGGTGGACGGGTGCGAGAACGGCGCGTAAAGAGGGAGGGCTTTGCGGATTTCCGCGTCGGTTTCCGGCAATTCCCGCCTGCCTATGGTTTTTCCGCCGCCGTCGATTGCAATGACGCCGCTGCCCACTATCCCCACGCCGGGGTGGCGTTTCAGGTATTCCGCCTGCATGCGCATCCTGCCCGGCATGGATATGTCATCGTGGTCCATGTTCATGATGTACTTCCCGCGCGCCGCGCCGATTCCCCTGTTGCGGCTTTCGCTAATGCCGAGGTTTTTCCTGTTTCTCACCCTGACGATGCGCCTGTCCTTTTTCGCGTATTCGCCTATTATCGCGGGCGAGCCGTCGGTCGGGCAGTCCTCCACTATCACGAATTCGAAATCCGGGAAATCCTGCCCAAGTACGCTTTCAATCGTTTCCCGAAGGTATTTTTCGGAATTGTAAACCGGCATTACGACGCTGACAAGGGGGTTTTTCATTTGTCTCCCTTTTTCTTCGCAGGCGCCTTTGCCTTGGCTTTCCTGCCGGGCTTTTTCCTCTCCGCGCCTTCCTTGCTGATTCCCTTCTCTTCTTCCCCTTCCGCGGCATCCTCGTTTCCTTTCTTTCCCCCCTTTCCAAGCTTCCTCTGCAGGTCCGAGAGCTGGTCACGAAGCTCGATTGCGCGCTCGAAATCCAATTCCTCGGCAGCCCTCTGCATTTCCATTTCGAGATTGATTGCGATTGCGCGGATTTCGCCCTTAGTGAGCTTACCGCTGCCTTCTCCCTCTTCTTCGTGAAGCTCAAGCTGCGACTCGCTTATTGACTTGATGATTGTCTTTGGCGTGATTCCGTGCTTGTGGTTGAACTCCTCCTGCACCTTCCTTCTCCGCTCGGTTTCGGCAACCGCGTTGTTTATCGCTTCCGTCCTCTTGTCGCAGTAAAGTATGACAGTTCCGTTCGCGTTCCTCGCTCCTCTTCCCATGGTCTGTATGAGCGAGGTTTCATTCCGCAGGAAGCCCTCCTTGTCCGCGTCGAGAATCGCAACGAGCGAAACTTCGGGCAAGTCCAGCCCTTCGCGAAGCAAATTGATGCCCACAAGGCAGTCGAACTCGCCAAGCCGTAATCTGCGGATGATTTCAGTTCTCTGGAGCGTCTCGATTTCCGAGTGCAAATAGCGCACGCGTATGCCGCGCTGCGTCATGAAATCAGTAAGGTCTTCAGCCATCCTCTTGGTAAGCGTGGTGACAAGCGTGCGCTCCTTTCTATCCGCGCGCGCTTTCACTTCATTCATCAAATCCTCCACCTGCCCTTTTGTGGGGCGGATCGAAATCACCGGGTCCAGCAACCCTGTCGGGCGCACAAGCTGCTCCACGATTTGCGCGCTTGTGGTGCGCTCGTATTGCGCTGGCGTTGCGGAAACAAATATCACGTTGTTGAGGTGCTTTTCCGTCTCCTCGAACTTCAGCGGGCGGTTGTCGTAAGCGCATGGCAGGCGGAAGCCGTAGTCAATCAGGTTTTTCTTGCGCGAATAATCCCCGTGATACATGCCGTGCAGTTGCGGGATTGTCACGTGCGACTCGTCAATCACGATGAGCGCATCCTTTGGCAGGAAGTCCATGAGCGTATATGGCGGCTGCCCCGGCGACCTGCCGTCAAAGTGCCGCGAATAATTCTCGATTCCCTTGCAGTAGCCCAATTCCTCAATCAGCTCAAGGTCGTATTTTGTCCTTGTTTTCAGCCTGTAGCCTTCCATCTCGCCAAGCTCGGGAAGCCTCTGCTCCAGTTCCGTGCGGATGTCGCGCAGAGCTTTCTCCTTCTGGCTCTGCGGCACGATATAGTGCTTTGCCGGGAAAATCTGGATTTCCTCCATCTCTTCGAGCTTGCTTGCTGAAACCGGCTCAAGAAGCAGTATTTTTTCGACAACATCGCCGTTCAGCACCACTCTCACGATTTCCTGCTGGTAGCCGGGCACGATGTCTATTGTTTCGCCCTTTGCGCGGAATATGCCGGGCTTCAGCTCCATTTCATTCCTTTCATACTGTATAGCAATCAGCGAAGCGAGAAGCGAGGAGCGTGCGATTGTCGCCCCTTTCCGGATATTCACGGACATTTCCAGCCACTCTTTCGGCGAGCCCAATCCGTAAATACACGAAACAGTTGCGATAATGACCGCGGGACCGGGCGAGAGAAGGTGCGCCGTGGATTGCAGCCGCAGCCTCTCGATTTTCTCGTTTATCTGCGCGTCCTTCTCAATATAAGTGTCCGTTTGCGGAATATAGCTTTCCGGCTGGTAGTAGTCATAATACGAAACAAAATACCCGACCTTGTTTTTCGGGAAGAACTGGCGGAATTCGGAGTAAAGCTGCGCGGCAAGCGTCTTGTTGTGCGAAATCACGAGGCAGGTTTTCCCTGTCTGCGCCACGACGTTTGCAATCGTGTATGTCTTGCCCGAGCCGGTCACGCCAAGAAGAGTCTGTCTTCCGCCCTTTTTCACGCCTTCAATCAGCTTCGCTATTGCTTCGGGCTGGTCGCCTGACGGCTTGAAAGGAGCTTCTAGCTTGTAGTCGAGCATGGGGAAAGCAAGGGGTGAAGAGGTTTAAAACGTTGCGACAGGGAGATGCCGGTTGGTTATTCCCCTATTGCCCCAGAATGATTTGCGCATACTGCATCTTCTCGCTTGCGAGGAGTTCAAGCGGAAGCTCGTAGACAACGCATCCGCGGTTGTATTCCTTCTTCGCAGCTGCGTTCCTCCTTATCTTTTCCATTATCAGCGAGTTTTGGTCGTAGTATTCGAAGCCGAGGAGTATCTTGCCCGTAAGCCCGAGTATGCCGCCGAAGTGCGCGGAAAAATCCAGCATCATCTCCTTCCTGACCTCGTGGCTGTTCACGCCTATTACTGCGGCGTTGTTGATGTGTTCATACCCTATGACTGTGCAGGCATCGTCCATATCGCCCTTCCAGCTCGCGCCTTGCTCGTAAATCAGGAAATAGTTTTTGTGTTCCTTGTTGGCTTGCCTCAGTTTTTCCCAGCCGCTCTTGTGGTTGATGTACACCAGCTGCGCCGCGCTTTTTTGCCCGCCGCCTGAAACGAATACCGCCTGCCCGGCAATCCGCGAAACTTCCTTGCAGGGCTCGAACGTGAATTCGCTTCGCGCATCGTCCGCAATCTGGTTTATGAAGTGCTTCCTCCCGCCTTCGGTTGCCTTGGTGGCATATTCGAAATACGCCGCCCTGTTCCCGAGGTTTTCGTGGAGTTTTACGGCATTCCCGTACAAATCGGCGAATACCTCTTCGTATAGCACCTGCGTCTGACAGTTGTCGAAGAACTCGACGACCTTCTCATTCGCGTTCGCGTCGAGCGCAAGCGATGCCTTGTTCATGCCCTTCATGTGGTGCTGGGCGTGGTTCTTCTTGCTCATCATAATATCCATCAGTATGTCTTGGAAACCATTGCCGGCGTTTTCCTTGGTTATCACGATTCCGAAGCGCGGGTCCTTCACGTAGTTCGCGGCAAGCCCCTGCACCACGCCGACCTGCGCATCTTCGGCTGCATATGAATAGGTCCTTCCGAAGCCAGAAATCATCGGCGCAAAGACAGGGGAGGTTTTCGGCATGTCAAGCCCCCGATTATCCTTGTAGTATCCAGTCAGCTCCCCCCTTTCGTTCGCCACGAGAGGTTCAATCATCACGCCAATCCCGTCATCAAGTTTCGCGTCGTGCCGCACAAGCGCGGCATTTTCCGTGAAGTGGCTTGCCAGCACGCGCTTCGCGAATTCGCAAACGTTCTCGATACTGTTCAGGGTGAAAAATGAGTCGTAAACGCCAGTGCCAAGCGCATCCCCTTCAGCGGATGAGCGCACTGCAAGAATTTTATGTTCGCAGAAGTCCTTGCATATCTCTGCAAACACCTTCATTTCGCCGTCGTTGAATTTCCCCTCAGCTATGCGCTCCCTTGCGGCTTTCAGGTCGCCTGCGACAATCGCGCTCTCTGCGCCGCAGCGCTTGAGAAAACCTGAAAAGAAGCTCCAGCCAAGCACGTTGCGCTTGTCAAGGAAAAAGCCCGAGTCCAGTATGGGCTGCATCTTCAGCATGAGCTGGCGCGCCTTTTCCCCCACTCCCTCGCCATAAACCCGAAAGTAGCGTGCGTCGGCGTTGGGGGTGGCAAAATTCATGGCATTTAGCTGTTGCAAAGGGTATAAAAACAGGTGGGAAAGCTGCCAATTATTTCCGCCGTCTCGCGATAACGTCGCTTATGTTGTCCACGTGCTTTGTCACGGAGTCCAGCTTCGTGCGCCCGTAATCCTGTATGCTGTAAACCACGTAGAAGCCAACGCCAACGCCGACAAGCATCAGCGGGATTGTGAAAAGCCTGCCGTAATACGTGTGCGGCACCATGTCCCCGTATCCCACGGTGGTTATTGTTGATGTCGTGAAGAATATCGAATCCTCCCAGCTCCAGCCCTCAAGCGTGTGGTAAGCCCCGACTGCGATTGTGTATATTGCGGCAAGCAGGGCTAGGGCGTATATCACTTTTTTGCGCACCCGGTCCTTCTCGCGCTTAAGCTCCCGCTCCATATGCTGCTCGATTGCAAGGATGTTCTGCTTGACGCCGCTTTCCGGCGAGACTATATCGTAGCTCTTGTTTTTGTTTGGCATCCATCCACCTTATCCTTTCTTCGCCGCAGCCGTGCTTCTCTCGAGCGCAAGCGAGTACGCCTGATAGTAGTTTTTCACGAGGCTCTTCCAGTCAACGAAGCGCATGCTGCGGTATGAATTGAGCTTGTGCTGCTCCAGCTTCGCGGGCGGGAGCATGTAAATCCGCTCCAAGTCGCGCGCGAGCTCTTCAGACGCCTGCTCCTTGGTCCTTCCCGCCATGTGGATTACGCCCACGCCGCTGTCCTTGCCCTTCACCTTCTTCATGATGAACCTGCCAAAGCCGGTCATGTCCGACGTGATTGCGATTCCCATTTTCACCGCGGTCTCGACCGGCGTGTAGCCGAACGGCTCGTAGCGCGAGGGGAACACCCCCACGTCCATCGCGGAGATTATGTCGTAATAATTCAGGTTCATCAGCCCGTCGTTGGGCTTCATGTATGTCGGGTAGAAAATCGCCTTGACCACGTTTTCCCTGCGGTTGTCCAAGCCCGCCTCCACGCACGCCTGTATTATCGAATCGTTCGCGTAGGTGATGTCGTAGCAGTTGATGTGCGGCTTCTCGCCGTCCTTTACAAAGCCGCGCGCCATGTTCTCCAAGTCGAGGCGTATGCCGCCGTCGAGTTTCGATATCGCGGTCTGCACGTTCACGTATTTCTCGTTCTTCAGGCTCGGCACGCGTGCGAGGACCTCGCCTATCTTGCCCATCAAAAGGTAGTTCTTGATTATCGAAATCTTCGGGCCCTTCACCGAGCTTGGGGCGAAAATGAAGGCGAAGACGCGGCGCGTGTTCTTCTTGTTCTTCTTGAGGCGGTTGTTCAGCTTCCCCATCGCGTCTATGAATATGTCGAATCCCTTGTTCACGAATTCGTACCTGCCGGAAATATAGACGAACAGCGCGTCCTCGTATGTCTGCTGGTAATAGCTGACAAAGCAGGCTTCGAGGAACTGGCGAAGCTCGCCTCTCGCGTATTCGGACAGGTCCAATGTCTCCTGCTCGTGCTCCCCGTCCCCGAATTCTATCCCGTTGACAGTGACCACGTCAGCCTTCCTTCCGAGTATGTATTTCACTTCCTCGGCGACGGTTTCGCTGACTGTCGTGAAAATCGTGCATTCTCGCGCCGCGGCGGCTTCGAGCTGGTGCTTGCCCTCCACCCTGTTGGTGTAGGCGACGTTAAGCGAAATCGGCTCCTTTGCCTTGAGCGAATCCGAGAACACGTCCACTCCCGCGGACGAAAGCGTACGCCCGAGCACGGTTGCGTGCGTCGTGAAAACACTGCCTGCCTTTATGCCGTTCATCTTGCAGTAGAGGAGAGCGGCTCCGGAAATCCATTCGTGGAACTGCATGACCGTGCTGTCCTCCTTGAAAACGTCCTTGGCGAAGAGCTTTTCGATGAGCATGCCCACGCCCCAGCACCACGCGACGTTCTCGGTGAAATCCCACGACTTTTCCATGAGCGAGTCAATGCCGAAATGCTTCCATAAGAGGTATTTGATGTGGTTGATTTGCTTGCCCTTCTGCAAGCCGTGCTCGTCCGCGAATTCCACGATTCGCTCGCTTGCCGCCGTCGCGTCCACGCAGATTATCCTTGACTTGTCCCCGTAGGTCCATGTCCCGAATTTGCAGCGCACGCCCTCGTGCTCAAGCTCGGCAAATATTTCCGCGAGCTTCGAATCGGGCTCCGCCCACATGATGTCCTCGTTGCACTTTTCGTCCAGCATCCCGATAAGAAGATATTTGTCGCCGAATTTCTTGTGCAATTGCGGGGACTTGCTCCTGATGACAGTGTAAATTCCGCCGATTTTCCTTCCGGCTTCAGACGAGACTTCAATGAGGGCTTTCGGTTCGGCTTTTGCCATGCAGGGGGAACGCTTCCGAGGTTTATAAAATCTCCGCACGCGGCGGCATCCGCGCGCGCCCGAATCAATTTATTTCGGCATCCACGACGACTTGCTCAGTGTCCTTTGAGTAGGGGCGCACCACGCGCCTGAAAAGTATTTTCGCTTTCCTTCCGAGCTTCGCAGCCTCTTTCTTTACCTGCTTCTCCGCATCCGAATACGGGTCGTCGGTTTTCCCGAACGAATAATAGTGAAGCACGCCGCCTTTTTTCATGCATGGGATGATAAATTTCAAAAATTCCCCGCCGTCCATGGGAAGCGGCATCGCCGCCCTGTCAGCCCATCCTGCAAATTCGTTGGGCAGTATTTCAGAAACATCGCCGACAAGCACTGAAACATTCGCGCAGCGGTTCCTGTCAATGTTCTTCCCGAAAAATTCCGTAGCGTCAGGGTTCAATTCAATTCCCACCACGCTTGCGCTTGGCATCGCCTTTCCAATCCTGATTGCGAAAGGACCGACTCCGGCAAAAGGCACGAGCACATGCTCGCCTTTTTTCACAAGCTCCACGAGCCGCCCGCGCTCTGTTCCCAATCTTGAAGAAAAATAAGTCTTGTTCAAATCCAGCTCGAAGTCGCAGCCGCCCTCGCGATAAACCGTGCGCGTTTTCTTCTCGCCGGCAATAACTTTCACAGGGCGTATGCGGAATTCGCCGGAAGTTCCGCCTGTCTTCTTGGCAACGGTTTTGATATTGTGATGATTTTTCAGTATCGCATCTGCCACAAGCTTCTCTTTCTTTTCAAGCGCATCCGGAATTTCCACAACAGCAATATCGCCGACAATATCAAACGAGCCGACAAGCTCATCAGCCTCGCGCGCAGTCAGCTTGCCCTCAAGCTCTCCGCGAAGCGATTTCCCGAATTCCTGCCGCTTGGCAAGCTCGCGCTTGGAAGTTTTCATTTCCGCAGGCGCGCTCTTTACGGGAAAATATACGAAATCGCCTTCGCGTTCCGGTGTAAAGGAATTATTGAGCAATCCGCCGGCAGCAAGTTTCTTGCGCACGCTCTCGGCTTTTTTCCGTTCCACTTTTACGCAAAGAACCAAGGTTGCACCTTAGGAAACCAGAATGCTCGGCTTGCCGGGGAGCGCGAACTTTGCTTTTGGCACGGATGATTTCTCCTCAAGGCAGACGATTACGTCTGCTCCGCCGAACTCTTCAGTCAAAAGCTTGATTGCGCTCACAAGCGCCTTTCTTTCGAACTCCGCGTCCGGCGTTTCGCCAAGCGCGCCCGCGCTTTTCATGTAGTTCATGAGAATCTTGGCGACTTCTGCGGCGTGCGGCTTGATTTCGGAATCAGCCATGGCAAGCTTCATGCTGGAGTCGAATTTCTTTTCCTTTGCCGCGATTTCGCGGAGCTTGCGCTTCCAGTCCGAAGCCACGAACAGTTCAATCTTTTTCGGCTTCTCCATCTTCACGAGCTTCAATATGGACTGTATGTCGTCCTTTGCGCGCAATATGTAATCTTCCGCCCTCTCAAGCCCCTCATCCACTTTCGCCTTGTCGCCTTCGGGCAGGGGCGCAATCGCAACGAACTGCGAATTGAGCACGTAGTGCTTCTTCCCAAGGGCTTCCCAAAGCTCCTCGGCGTAGTGCGGCATGAACGGGGCAATCAGTCCCACCCACATTTCGAAGAACTCGCGCAGCTTTGGCTTTTGCGCCCTCTTCAAATACCACTGCAAATCATTGAACGTGTTGTAGAAAATCTCAAGCGAAAGCTCGCGCAGCTGGAAGTTCTCGTACATCTGCGGCGCGGCAATCGCGCGCTTGTGCATGCGCGAGAGAATCCACCTGTCAGCCAAGTCCCGCTCGCCGGAATCCTCTGAAACGGCGTATTTCTCCATCGCGGATTTCATGAGCCGCATGCGCGAGAGTATGCCGTCCACTGCCGGGCGGTTGAAGTCAGTGTCTGACGCCAAGTCCGCGCCTGAAACAACGGTGAACCTGATAGTATCCGCGCCGAACTCCTTCACAGCAGCGCGGATGGGCATGATGTTGCCCATGCTCTTGCTCATCTTCTTGCCGTCCATCAGGACAAAGCCGTTCGTCACTGTCTGCTTGGGCCAGTGCTTCCTTTCGAACACGGCGGCGTGGTTGAATATGAAATAGGTAAGGTGGTTGTGCACCAAATCCGTCGCCGAGTGGCGCGAGTCCAGCGGGTAAAAATACAGGAATTCCGCGCGCATCTGCTTTGCCTCGTCCGGCAATCCCGCCCCGTCCCCCTTTCCGAGAAAAACGAAATCGAAAAGCGCGGGCGTGAGCTGCGCGGGCTCCATCTTCATTGCAATGTGCGCAATTGTATAGAATGCCATGTAGATTGTCGAGTCGGAAAGCGCCTCAATCATCTTTGTCTCGTCGAATGGGAATGCAGTGCCCAATCCCGACGAGCGCGTGCATGCCTTCTGCTTCAGCCACCCGATGGTGTATTCGTATTCCTTGCGGGTTTTTTCGGGCAGTATGCTCATGGAGCGCAGGCAGTCCGTCGCCTTCTCCTTCCACTCGGAGTCGCCGTAGTTGATGAACCACTGGTCCTTGACAATCTTCACGCCCACCAGCCCGCCGTAGCGGCTGTAAATCGGCCCGTTGGAAATTTCGTAAAGGGCAAGCGCGCTTCCCGCGGCAACCATCTTCGCGCGGATTTTCTCCTTCGCGTCAATGCCTTTCATGCCTTTGAATTCGCCGACAGCCATCACGCCAGTGTGCGCCTCTTTCTTGTAGAGCTCGGCTGTCGCCTCCTCTGTCTTCGGGTCCTTCTGGTTCGCGAGTTTCATCCTCTCGCAGATTTCCTTTGCAGGGAATTCGCCGAAGCCCGCAAGCGTGAGAACCTGCACGAGTTTTATCTTCCCCTCCAAGCCCGCGTCGCGCAGGGCGAGGTAGTCGTAAGGAGCGTGAGCAGGAACGGACATGACAACTCCCGTGCCGTGCTTCGGATCCACGAACACTGCGGGAAAGATCGGAACATCCGCACCTGTCATCGGATTTTTCGCCTTGTGGGACATCAGCTCGGCTGCCGGAAACTCCCCTTCTACCTTCAGGTCAAGCTGCATGGACAGCGCGCCAAGCGCTTCCTTACTAATATAGTATATGCGCCCGCCAGCCTGCGCCTTCACGTAAATCGCATCCGGGTTCATCCAAATGTTCGTGACTCCGTAAATGGTCTCAGGGCGGTATGTCGAGCAGGCGAGGAAGCCGTCCATGAACGCGAACAGCACGCCCGTGACTTCCTCGATTTGCGGGTCTGCATCTCCTTTCGTGTCGTGCGCGCCAATGGCAGTGTTTCCAATCGGGCACCACGGCACGGGGTGCTCTCCCTTCGTAATAAATCCGGCTTCCTTCAGTTTCTCGAACTGCCAGCGTATGAACATGTTGAACTGCGCGTCGTACGAGTAGAATTTGCGGCGCCAGTCAATCGAGTAGCCCATCTCCTTCATGCCCTGCTCGATTTCGCGGGAAAAATAAGCGACCAGTTCGCGCGGCTCGGTGAGCTTCTCGCTTGTCGCAAGCGGGATTCCGTAAATCTTCTCGAATATGTCGAGGATTTCCTTGTCGCGGTCCCCGATTCTCTTTGCCATCGCGAGAATCGGCGTGCCTGTCACGTGGAATCCCATTGGGAAAAGCACGTTCCTGCCGCGCATTCTCATATAGCGCGCGTAAATGTCCGTGGTGGTATAAGTCCTGCCGTGCCCGATGTGCTGAGGGGAATTCGGGTAAGGGAATGCCGCCGTGAGATAGAACTTCTCGCCTGCGCCGGCTTTAGGCTCAAAAATCCCTGCTTCGACCCATTTCTTCTGCCACTTGGCATCCACCGCATTTCCATATTCTTCACAAATAGCCATCAAACCGCCGTTTGCGGCGCAAGTGCCGCCAAAGTTCATTGCCAACTGAGAGCGATACTCCGCTGCTTGCAGCGGCGCGAAGTTGGCAATATTTCCTACAAGTCCGACGCATCGGACTTGTGGACCACAAATCGCATGCGATTTGTCGGTCGACCGAATGGCGATGTTACTCCGCTGCCTGCGCCTTCGGTCGAATTCATAACCATAGTTCATTTTATATTCCTTGACTTCGAATTCATTCCATGCGTAGGAGAATGCCTGCAATATCCTGTCTGTTCCTGTTATCCTTCATTCTCTCCTTTTCATCAGCTCTCTTCTCGACAACCACCGACACCGCAAACCCCACCTCCAGCCTGCACGTCGCATTGCGCGAACTGTGCTCAGGGGTGACCGGCACAGTCCCCTCAATCTCAATGCTCATGGTGCTTGCAGGCTCAGCCATTTACGCAAGCGGG
>Ga0172379_10002198_pt1 | contig 35489 bp, 42 predicted proteins | sample GrowelOW334metaG_FD_119756 | JGI IMG/M metagenome (GOLD analysis project Ga0172379, IMG submission 119756) | Groundwater microbial communities from an aquifer near a municipal landfill in Southern Ontario, Canada - Groundwater well OW334 metaG | ecosystem: Environmental > Aquatic > Deep... | reverse complement strand
TCTTATTCTAAATTCTACACGATCGCCGGGGTTTGCATTAACAGAATTAGCGAAATCAATATTCTGCGTCACATTCCGGACGGTTTTTACTACTGTTAGAGTTGGAGTGGGGGTCGGAGTTGGGGTCGGGGTCGGGATGCTACCACAACTTATTCCATAATCTATAAGAATCGCAAAGAAATTAGTATCATGATAATTTGGGTATCTCTCGTCTATATATCCGACATCAACCTGCACTCTGCCACAATTAAATTTATTTGTATTAAAACTGAAGTTGATCGTTCCGCTTTCTCCTTCTGCATAATCCGTCTTCCCGCTGGTATCGATACTAAAGCCATTCTCATTTGTAGGGCTATTGCCGGCCGCATTCGAATGGAAACCAATGGTTACTACGTGCATATCTCCAGGCCCACCATTCTTAATCTTCGCTGACCAATTGAAATTAGAACCGCCTTGCTGTTGAACATTATAATACGAAAAAGCGGGGAAGGAAGAGCCGTCTCTAGAAATTATTGAGCTGATATTCTGAGGTGGTAATGAATCAGCAACGACAAAATTTACAGTTAATGCAATCGATGCTATTACTACGCTTAATATCCCTAGTATATAGATCGACCTATTCTGTTTAACACTTAACAACATTGTATTCATATTCTTTTTTATTAATTAGTTACTAATTTGGCACCTACAATTATTCTTTCTTTGTCAGTTCCTATCGGCCAGCAAGTGCCAAGGATTAAATCATCATTTAGTCCAAGCGCTGAAAGTTCATTAACGGTTCCGGTATTCTTCCTCGTTATTGTGTAGATATAGTCCTTATTGCCATAATGCACAAGTACTTGGTCTCCGCTAACTAAACGATTTAGACCGGCGAATACCTTGCCATACTTGGAGCTCAGTGAATTTGACGATGAATGACCAATGATTACTGTGCTACCAGCGTTGCCAGGCATGGCTGAATTCGGATAGATTATAACACCGCTATTTAATAATGTCAATAACACCTTGGAGTCGGCCGTTTGGCCAGTTATGATAGGAGCTTTGATATTTAACTTTGGAATATACAAATAATCACCAGCTACAATAGTCGTACCGGTACCATTTACTGCATTCGAGACATTAACTATCGCACCGGCCACCGCTCCACTACTCTCCACCCGATTATCAACAAAGTAATTATCATCGAAGCCCGTATCCGTATAACCCGAACCATAGCCATATAATTTTCTGTATGTTTCGGTTAATCTTTCATTATTAGCATCTTTATTTATCGCCACACTAATATTATCGCCAACTCCCGATATCCAAGAATAAGCACTAAAAAGTATCGTGATAACAATAAAAGCAACCAAAAAGATTGCAGATATATGAAGTATCGCCTTAAGTACCTCGTTAGAAGGAAATAAACTTTTTATATTCATTTTATTTTATGACCATAATATTAGCGTCACCGGTTCCAATCATGATGTCGCCTATCAAAAATTCGTAATCTTTAAAATAAATCAATGACCAGCACAACAGAATTAAGACAACGCTTCTCAGGATTAATACTGGGTATTGCACCCTAATTGCAACGAATACCTTCAGAACAAGTAGTAATACCGTAACAACGCCAATAATAATTAGGAGGTATCGCAGGGTCAAGTTAACATAATATGCGCTGTTAGCAATCGTTGCCTTAGACGGTAATGTGGTCGCGCCCTTAACTTTTGATGCGATAGCCTTGAGCGAAATTGGGTCTATCTTAGTCTGAGCCGGTACAATAGGGCTGACCATTACACTCGGCTTTGGCGTTGACGCCTTGATTGAGGGTGTCTTGATTGGGATAGATTTAATCGTAGATACCCTGGTTGGAGTCACAATAACTGGTTTGGCAAAATGTTGCACAACAACAATCGTTTCCTGATTATTAATCTTGCCAGTTGCAACAGCGACGCCTATGTCTGTAAAATCTTTATATAATAGATTCTTCTTATGCGTCTCTGAATTAAGCCACGCATTTATCACCTCTTTACTGGAAATGAAATTCATTGCCAAGTTTTCTCCGGCAATTAAATAGTTATATTTCGCTTTATCAAACCAATGCCACGGGTTATAACCGCTTGGTGATTCATGCGCGAAATAATTCGATTGAATCATATCGTTGAGCTTAAGTTGGGCAGATAATTCCAGTTGTGGCTTAGTATTTAAAATACCGATGCCATTTTCTTGTCGGATTTGATTAGTTAATGAGTAGATGTCAACTTTGGCAATTTGATTATAGATATCGGCACCGAGATACTCGAAATATGAGACGACACCTAAAAGCTTTATCGCTATAATAATTACTACAAATACAAAGAAACTTCTGTTCTCTAGACTTTTCGGACGAAAATTATTCTCCGCGCACGGGATAAAGAAATCTTTGCAGAATTTTGTTATATCAAGTAGCCAGTTCACGTTAAAGATAATTAGATAATTCCTGCACTAATTATCTCACATTACAGTGTAATTGTCAACGGCCCATCATTTGTTATGGCAACTGTATGCTCAAAATGTGCCGAATGGCTCAAATCCTTGGTAATATAGGCAAATCCGTCCTCCCCTTCGATAATTTTAGGGCTTCCAATGACAACCATCGGCTCAATGGCAATAACCATACCCTCTCTTAGGACCGGCCCCAGGCCGGGCTTGCCATAGTTCGGGACCTGAGGATCTTCGTGCAATTCCCTACCAATACCGTGACCAACCAAATCCCTTACAACATTGAAGCCCTGAGCTTCGACAAATGTTTGAATTGCCGAACCGAGATCACCCAACGTGCTTCCTACCCTTGCCTTAGTGATACCAATCTTCAGTGCCTCTTTAGTCACACTCACTAATTTCTTATTTAAATCAGAATTTATTCCGCCCGGCATTAATACCGTGTAGGCAGAATCTGTATGAAAACCCTTATGCACTACTCCCATGTCAATTTTCACCAAATCCCCTTCCTGAATAATTCTTTCTGATGGCAGGCCATGTACAATCTCCTCGTTAATCGACGTACACAATACCGCCGGATATCCATCAAAGTCAAGAAATGATGGCTTGACTTTGTATGACACAACGAGCTCTCTGGCTCGATTTTCTAGATCAAGAGTTGTAATTCCCGGTCGTGTTATTGCAATAAGTTCGCGCAAAATTGCGGAAAGAATTTCTCCTCCTTCCTTCATTATCTCAATTTCTTTGGCAGTTTTAATTGTCATTGTTAAATTTGATTGCGACGATAATGTCATCGTAAACTTTTTCAATTGACTGCTCTCCATTAATTTCTGTAAGACTATAATTATGATCTTTTAAAAACTCGATAATCGGTTCAGTTCTTCTCTGATAAACTTCGTATCTGACTAATATTGTTTCGGGATCGTCCAACTCTTTTCTGACAACTAATTCGCTGCCGTCTTTCGGACAAGTCGTGATTGTTTCATATTCCTTAAAATTGGGTATAGGATGACGATTTAATTTACATATTCGGCGATGACTGTTTCTATTAAAAGATTCCTCGCGTGATAATTTAATATTTATTGCGTGGATATTTATTTTTCCATAAAGTCGTTCAAAAAACGGCATTTCTATTTCGGCCTCGGGAAGCGTTCTGGGCGAACCGCTAAAAACAATACCCCGTCCTTGAGCATAAAGTTCATTAACTTTGTCCATAACCCAACCCCGAGCTAGCTCTGGAGTGTTTAATTCACCGGAATCGTAAAGCTCTTTCTCGCGCATCAAGACGGCGTCATCGGGACTAGCGCTAGTAATTTTTTCTTGAATAATCTTAGAGGTTTCAAAATGAAATAAATTAAATTGTTCAGCCAGCATATCTGCCTGAGTTCCCTTGCCACAACCCGGGGGACCAATTAATATCACGATCTTTTTATTTTCATCCATAATCAGATAATATCATTTTAACGACGAGGAAACAAAACCTATAATTTTTTATGCTCAATATTAAATACGAGAAAGCCGCGGTGCCTCGTCTGAGACACCGCGGCTGTGCTATCCACGGAGTAGTCGGTAGCCGAATGGCCCGGCCACGACTGCAACGCAGTATCCGATTCCTCCTAACTCTGGAACCGGGTGGATCAAGCCATCACGCATAGCTTGGTTTGCGTTCAGGATTCCTGACACAAACCAAGCTATGCTACAAAGAACTGCAATCGACAGCATCTCCTATCCTTTCTGGCCGAACCGTCCGAAAAGGACGCGTCCGACGGTATACACGAAAGCCCGCACTGGGCCCCTCGTCTGCCACTGGTCCGACTTCTTATCAAAGCCGATCCAGCGGATGGCCACCTTGCGCACCTTGAGGCCGAAACTCTTGGCCTTTGAACGTGCGCCCTGAAGATGGATGAACGGGTTAGCCACGATGACCACCTCGTCCACGCCACCTCTGAAATCGAACGCCTCCTTAGATTGGAGGATGACCTCGTCCGAGTCGAGATAACTCACGCCATCTCGATGCTTCGTGACCACGCAGACCACGTTGGCGTGGTCTGCGTTCAGGGACAAAGCAATTTCCCACTGAGAGGATGCCATAACTTCGTGGCCTTCTGCTCTCAATAAATCCACGACCCGCTCCGTTTCCAGAGCAAGATTCGTGTTGCACGGGTTGGGCTCCTGCCCCGCCCGCAACGCGAACGATAGGCCGATTACACCAATCCTCACTTCAAACCTCCTTGTGAAACAGCTGTTTAACTCGTGGTTTAATTATACCACATCTTTTCTGAAATTGCAAGGCACTAAAATCGGCCTCTCGGGCCGATTTTTAATAGTTTATGTATTAGCCGTTATTAGTATTCGTACATGCTTAGCTGAGCGTCGACTTGCTTCATGATTTCCAACGCCACCGATACTACAATCAGTATTGAGGTACCACCAATAGCAAAGCTTGAAATACCCGTGACGCCCCTAACTACGTTAGGCAGAATCGCAATTAATCCCAGAAATACAGCACCAACTAGAGTTACCCTGTTTAATAAATGATTCAAGAATTGAGCAGTCATTGCACCGGGTCTTATGCCGGGAATATATCCACCTTGTTTTTGAACATTTTCAGAAATTGATTTTGGATCAAATGTTACAGCTGTGTAAAAGTATGTAAATAAGACGACCAAGAGAAAATACATGCCGTCATAAATCCATTGATTCTGGACAATGCTCTGGATAAATCTTGCGCTTGAGGCAACAATGGCCACGCTCGATCCGGCAAAGAAATTTGCAGCCATACCCGGCAACAAGAGCAAGGACAATGCGAATATAATCGGTATGACACCGGCGTTATTAACTCTCATTGGTAGATAAGTTGAAACACCTCCGTAAACACGCATACCACGAACTCTTCGTGCATAATTGACAGGAATGTTTCTCTGCGCCTCAGAAATATAAACAACGCCGACGATTACGATTAAAGCCACAACAACAAAACCAATGTATGTGAAAAGTTGAGTAGCATCATAGGTAAATAACGATTGCTGGATACTTCTAGGAAATCCCGAAACGATACCAGCAAGAATTAACAAGGAAACACCATTACCAAGATTCTTCTCGGTAATCAATTCTCCCAGCCACATTAAGAATAAACTGCTAGCAATAATTGCCGCGATTGCAGCAACCCAATCCAGCGGAGATAGCACGCCGATAATATTTTGCCTCGAGAGCAATATTAGAAAACTATAGCCCTGCAACGCTGCCAACGGTACGGTCAATAATCTGGAATACTGATTAAATCGCATTCTTCCGGCCTCACCGTCATATTTATACATCTGTTCCAATGATGGGAAAATCATGGTCAGAAGTTGCATAATAATTGACCCGGTTATGTACGGACCAAGGCCCAACATACCGATAGATAACGACGACAGCGAACCGCCGGTAAAAGCACTGACCAATCCAAAAAATTGGTTTTGTGAGAAAAACTCTTTGAGCTTAAGACTATCCAGCGCGGGTATTGGAATATTTGATACCACCCTTGATATAACGAGTAGCGCCAAGATAAATAGAATTTTATTTCTAAGATCCGGTTTTTTAAAAATTTGTAAGATCTTATTCAAGATGATAGGTGTTAATTAATCGTTCCGCCTAATTTCTCAATTTTGGCTCGGGCCGTTTTAGAGATTGCGAGACCCGCGAAATTTAGTTTGGTTTTTAATTCACCATTACCTAAGACTTTTACTCCTTTTTTAATTTTATATACCAATCCTGCCTTCAGCAATATCTCGGGTGTAATCGTCTCACCCGACTTGAACTTATTCAAGTCGAACATATTGACTACTGACAGCTTATCATGCTTCAGTTGGAAAAATCTATGCTTAACGTGAATACTAGAATTGCCAGGTTTCTTTGAAGCACCCCTTTGTTTTGGGAATAACTGCCATAGACGGTTGTCGGCACCCCTAAAACCCGGCTTTACGCTGGCACCTGCCCTGCCTTTCTGTCCCTTAGTTCCATGACCCGAAGTAAAACCACGCTTGCCTCCACGGCCAACTCTTTTCTGTGATTTTCTTGGTGTATTTGGTTTTAATCTTGAGAGATCCATATTATTTCTTTAATTCTTTAATTCTCAGCATCTGCAGTGCTTTAATTGTAGCCATAGCAATGTTTATTTTGTTATTCGTTCTCTCGGTCAGTTTTCCGGTTAAACTATTTATTCCTGCGAGTTTAGCAACAACACGAACCGGACCACCAGCCTTAACACCGCCATGGGCTGGCTTAAGAATAACTACGGCGCTATTATATTTGGCATTAACCTGGTAAGGAATTGTACCATTTACGATAGGCACTTTGACTAAAGTTTTCTTAGCTTGGTTATATGCCTTCTGCACTGATTGAGCAACATCCTTGCCTTTGGCCATACCGACAGAGACTCGTCCTTTCATATCACCTATAACGATGGTCGCTCTAAAGCTAAAACGCTTGCCACCCTTGGTAACTCTGGCAACTCTAGCAATATCTAAAACCTTCTGCTCATATTCAGACTTGACCTGTTCTCGTCTTGGACCGCGATTATTCGGTCTGCCGCCACCTCTGTTATTGCCGAATGATCTACGTCCGTCGAAATTCCGGCCTTGTGGTGCCTGATTAAAATCACCGACAGGTTTGCTGGGAACTGCTACCGGCGCTTCCACTGGATTGTTTATTTTGTTGTTTTCCATTATTAAAATTTAAGTCCTCCCTTTCTTAAGCCATCGGCTATGGCCTTGATTCTACCATGAAACTGGAAACCACCTCTATCAAATACGATAGTTGTTATTCCCTTCTCGATGGCTTTCTTTGCCAAAACCTCACCTAGATTTGCAGATTTATCGGATTTGCTTCCCTTCATCTTCGCTATCTCTAAAACTTTGCTTCCCAGAATTGTCTTGTTAATAGTATCGTCGATAAACTGAACGATTATGTGTTTATTGCTTCTGTAAACCGAAACTCTCGGCCTTTCTTTGGTTCCGACTATCTTGGCTCTAACTTTCTTATGCCTGCTTATTCTTTTTTCTAATTTAGTTCTTTGCATGTTTTTATACTAGGCGGTTGAGGCGGCCTTCTTGCCGGCCTTTCTCCTTATTACTTCTGTACTGTATCTGATGCCACTGCCTTGATATGGCTCTGGACCTCTCTTTGATCTGATATGTGCCGCGACTCTACCGACTAAATCCTTATTGATACCGATTATCTTTATAGAGCTTTTCTCAACTTTGAACGATATGCCTTCTGGCGCAGTTACTGTTATGGGGTGCGAATAGCCAAGCTCAAGAACTAAATCGTTACCCTTGACGACTGCCTTGTAACCGACACCCTGGAATTCTAGACCTTTTTCAAAACCATCGGTAACACCCAAAATCATATTCTGAATCAGTGCACGAGTTAATCCCCAAAAAGAGAAAACGTCTCCTCTTTTCTTTGAAGTAATTCCGCTCGGACTTATCTGCAATATATTATCCTTTATCTCAGCAGATAATGTATTTGGAAAAGATGCTCCCAGCTCTCCCTTGGGACCCTTCACGGTGACTAAACCATCGTTGATTTTGATATCAACTCCGATTGGAATATTTATTTGTTTCTTTCCGATTTTCGACATTTGATTGTTTAGTTATTCTCGTTGAAATTCTTACCAAACCTCACATATAATCTCTCCGCCCAATTTATTTTTCCTAGCCTCAATCGAACTCATAATTCCTCCGGGCGTTGACAGTATGGCTATGCCGTAACCAGATCTTACTAATTTAATATCTTTGGCTTTTATGTACAGCCGGCGGGATGGCTTGGATATAACCTTAATACCACCAATTCCACCATCTTTTTCGTTATATCTTAACGTTATTACGATATTTTCATGTTCAGAATTATTAACTTTCTTTGATTTTCGTTCGAATTCCTGAACGAATTCAGAATCCTTCAAAACTTTTGCTATGGCAAATTTCATTTTTGAAAATGGAATCGAAACCTGCTCCTTCTTAGCAGCTTGGGCATTCTTAATTCTTATTAACATGTCTATTACTGGATCCATATGTATATATTATTTATATTTGCAATCTCACATTTACCAGCTTGATTTTTTAACTCCAGGCAACATACCGGCGCTGGCCAATTCTCTGAAATGAATTCTACAAAGACCAAACTTACCGACAAGACCGGGCTTTCTACCACAAATAAAACATCTCTTCACGCGACGGGTTGAAAATTTTGGCTTCTTATTTGACCTTGCAATTGTAGATTTCTTCGGCATTTATCTTAAATTATTTTTTAATTGGAAATCCCATCAATCTCAGTAGCTTGATCCCCAGATCACGGTTACCGGCATTGGTTACAACGGTTATCTGAAAACTGAATATATCTTTCAGGGTCTCATAGTTAACTTCCGAGAATATACTTTGCTCCTTAATACCTAGATTTAGATTCCCGGCTTTATCAAAATTTTTCTGATCAATACCTCGAAAGTCCTTAGATCTTGGCAATGCGACGGAAATTAATCGATCAATAAAATCATACATCCTCCTACCTCTGAGTGTCAGCGATAACGCCACATCCATTCCCTCTCTAACCTTAAAGCCAGAGATAGATTTCTTGGCCTTCCTGTAAACCGGCTTTTGTCCGGCGATGACCATTAAGTCTTTCTCTACCTTCTCGATGGCTTTTGGTTCTTTGACCAATCTACCTATTCCCGTGTTTATTACAACCTTATCGATTTTTGGCACAGCCATGATATTCTTAATCTTAAACTCCGCCTGCAATGCCGGTTTGACTTCCTTCTTATATTTTTCGATTAATCTATTCATGATTCAGTGCTATATTATAAAGAAATTTAATAAATTGTAAAGCCTATATCTCGGACTTACACTTCTTACAAATTCTGACCTTATTATCGCCCTCAACGCGATAACCCACACGGGTAATCTTATTGCATGATCCACAGACCATGCCAAGACTCGAGATGCTAACCGCTCTCTCTTTGTGGATAATCTGACCCTTCTGGCCCTGTTGTCTTGCCCTTACTGCCTTCTTAACTAAATTCAAACCCTCAACTGTGGCTCTATTATTCTCGGGAAATACAGCAAGAACCTTGCCCTTCTTGGACCGATCTTTGCCCGATAACATTATTACATTGTCGCCTTTTTTGATTCTCATGTTTTTAGTTTAAACGACTTCAGAGGCTAACGAAGCAATCGTCGCAAAGCCTTTCTCTTTTATTTCTCTGGGAATCGGACCGAATATTCTACCTCCCTTTGGTTCGATACCATCCAGAATTACCACGGCATTTTCATCAAATCTTATATAACTGCCATCTTTTCTTCTAAATGCTTTCTTTTGCCTAACAACCAGAGCTTTTAAGACCTCTTTCTTTTTAACTGCCTTTCTTGGCTCAGCGACCTTAACAGAGACTACGACAATATCACCAATTTCGGCATATCTTTTCTTTGAGCCACCGAGAACCTTAAACACCCCGACCCTTTTGGCTCCTGAGTTATCTGCCACTCCAACAATTGATCTTGGTTGTAACATATTCTTTGGTTAATATTAACTTTGTTTTTCTTTGCCACCCTCGATTTTACTAATAACTATCCACCTCTTATCTTTCGAAATTGGATTCGTTTCTTGAATTAAGACATTGTCACCCGTATGAAAAGCATTTTCCGGATTATGGGCCTTGAATTTACTGCTGACTTTATAGAATTTCTTATACTTTGGCTGAAGCTTTAATCTCTTCACTTGAACTACAACCGTCTTCTGCATTTTATCAGAGACAATCACGCCTTTTATAATTCTTTTTTTGGTATTTACGTTTTCCATGTTAGATCTTTTTTAGCTTAAGCTCTGTTAAGATTCTGGCAATTTCTTTCTTGCTTTTACCAATCTGCGAAAAATCTTTCAATTTTTTGTCCGCCAAATCAAAACTCAATTGCATCAATTTCGCTTTGAGATCATCAAGCATTTTCTTCAATTCTGTCTCAGACAAATTTTTTGTAATATTTTTAGTCATGTTATCTGCTGACTATTCTGGTTTTAATTGGCAGTTTATGGGCACCCAACTTCAATGCCTCTCTGGCTTGAACTTCGGTAATTCCATCTATCTCAAAAATAATTCGGCCGGCCTCAACAGGAAAAACAAAATGGTCTAATGCACCACGGCCACCACCCATACCAAGTTCCGGACTTCTGGCTGTCCTAGGCTTTGAAGGAAAGACTCTCACCCATAACTTACCGCCCCTCTGAAGATATCTCGAAATAACTCTGCGGGCCGATTCCAGCTGATTTGCCTTCAACCAATACGAAGAGTCAGATTTTAATCCGAATGCGCCGAAACTAAGGGTCGTGCCCCTAGTAGCCACTTTATTATATCTCTTTCTGCCCTTGTGCACCTTCGAATGTTTTACTCTACTTGGCTGTAACATAATTATTTATTATCAAAATTTAATCCTTTGTATATCCAAACTTTAACTCCAATCGTCCCGTATGTTGTATGAGCGGTTTTCTTTGAATAATCAATTTCGGCTCTCAACGAAGATAACGGCAAGCTACCTTCTTCCAAATGTTCCATTCGGGCAATTTCGGCTCCATCCAGTCTTCCACCCATCTGAATCTTTGCACCCTTAACTCCTCGGCTAGACATAATCTTAAATAAAGTCTGCTTCATGACGCGCCTGAATGGAATTCTCTTTTCAATTTGATCAATAATTGATTCGGCCATAATCGAAGCCGAAGCTTCTGGAGTTTTAACTTCCTGAATCTCAATCCTTATACTAACCTTCTTTTTCAAAAGTTTAACCAACGCTTTCTTCAAATCTTCAATACCTGAACCGCCGCGGCCAATCAGCAAACCCGGCCTTGAGCTAAAGATGATGACATTCAATAAATCCGTACCACGCTCTATCTCTACGCGATCAACGGACATGCTTTTCAATTTCTTATCCAAATAAGCCCTTACCGCAACATCATCTTTCAGTAAAGGTATATATTTAGCCGTACCAAACCAGCGTGACGACCAGTCTTTCTGAATGCCTACTCTAAATGATGTTGGTGATATTTTATGTCCCATAATGTTTAAATTGATTTTCTCTGAAACATTTTCTTAACAAAACCCTTGTTCACTGCCTTCTGGCCGATTTCTTTTTTTATTTCTGGCTTTTTATCTTCATTTATAGCTTTCTCGACTTTCATCGCCTTATCTTTCTTCTGTTTATCTGCCTCTGATTTCTTTAAACCGACCACTCTTTCGCCGAGAATTAAAGTAATACTGCTGGTTTTCTTCTGAATTGTGGTCGCCCTTCCAAAACCTCTTGGCATAAATCTCTTTAACTTTACTCCTTCATCAACCTTAATTTCTTTGACAAATAAATTCTCTCTGACTAAATGAAAATTGTTCTCTGCATTGGCAATGGCAGCCTTAACAAGCTTGATGACAGGAGCCGCCGGTCTTCGAATCAAAAACTCCAATTGATCCAGAGCCTGGTCAACATTCTTGCCCCTGATTAAATTCACAACCGCTCTCACTTTTCGTGGGGCTAATCGTAAACCGTTTGTTTTTGATTTTACGTCCATTTTATTATTTATATCCTAGTTACTTCTTTACTACATCAGCTGGCACAGCTTTGGCTGCTTTAGCCGCATCTAATTCCTTCTGCTTCTGGGCAGACTCCAATTCTCTCTGCATCTTACCACCATGTCTTGAAAACTTTTTAGTTAATGAAAATTCGCCCAGTTTATGACCTACCATATCCTCGGTGACGAAAACTGGGAGATGAGTCTTACCATTATGAACACCGAAAGTGAAGCCTATCATCTCAGGAACTATCGTACAAGCTCGTGCCCAGGTCTTAATAACAGTCTTTTCACCCGCCTTTAAATTGCTAACCTTTTTCAGGAGCTTTTGATCTATATATGGTCCTTTTTTTAGCGATCGTGACATGGATCTGTATTATTATTTAATTCTTCTTCTAATCACAAACTTTGATGACTTCTTCTTGCGGTTTCTGGTCTTGTGTCCGCCGGTAACTTTACCTTGCCTGGTTTTTGGTCTGCGCGTACCACGACCTTGTCGTCCTTCTCCTCCACCATATGGGTGATCTACAGGATTCATGGCCGTACCTCGAACTTTGGGTCTCTTGTTTAGCCATCTCGATCGTCCAGCTTTTCCAAGTATGACCGTGCCATGCTCCTGGTTTGAGACTTGTCCTATGGAAGCATAACAATTTTCTGAAACCATTCTGACTTCAGATGACGGCATGACTAAATGAATCATACCGGCGTCGCTAGCTAATACAGTTGCACCACTGCCGGCCGAACGGACGGTTTTCCCGCCCTGACCCGGAAACAGTTCAACGTTATGGACAATCGTACCCTGAGGGATATTCTTCAACTTCATGCGATTACCGAGTCTAATCGGAGCTTTCTCTGAAACAATTACCGAATCTCCAGCTTTCAGACCTTCGGGTGCAATAATATATCTCTTATCACCATCAATAAAATGCAATCTGGCTATTCTAGCTGTTCTGTTCGGATCATATTCAATAGCAAATACCTTAGCCGATACGTCAGTTTTGAGTTGCTTGAAATCTATCTCCCTGAATAACCTTTTAACGCCGCCGCCACGATGATAGCTTGTGATGATACCACTACTGTTTCGCCCAGTTGATTTAACAATTCCGTATTTCTTAGACTTCAAAGGTGCAATCTTTGCAAGATTGGAAAAATCATAACCTGTGGCATGTCTTCGGGACGGAGTTGTAGGATTATATTTCTTCATGATTATGCTTTGGCTTGTTCAATGGCATATCCATCTTTCAAGATAACGATTGCCTTTTTAAAACCGGGCTTGATACCGCTGTGTCTTCCAACATTCCTAACTTTGCTTGGTAGATTAATAATTTTTATATCTTTTACTTTTACATTAAAAATCTTCTCAACATTCTTGCAAACTTCAGACTTATTAGTATCTCTGCCTACCATGAATACATACTGATTCTGAGCTGCTAATATTGACGCCTTCTCACTAACATAGAAATTCTTTAAAACTTTATAAGCACCGGCAGAAAAATTAATGACTGGCCCCGATGATTTCTGGACAGTCGTCTCTTCTGTAGCCGAAACAGCTTCCTTCTTTACAGAAGTCTTTCGAGCTGGCTTTTTATCTTTTGAAAATGGGTTAAGTTTCATATTATTTCTTTCCAAACATCTTTTCCAATACTTCAATTGAATCTTTAACAAAAAGCAAATTTTTATACGACACTGCGTCAAGCGTACTTAGATTTCTTGCCTCGATAACACTTAGATTTTTCAAATTATTCGTCGCGCGTACAAAATCCTTATCATTAGTCGGCAACACCAAGAGCGTATTGCTCATTTTCTTGTCAAGATAGTTCTTGGAAATATTTTTGAAAATCGTAACAATCTCCTTTGTTTTTGGCTGTTGTAATTTAATCGAATCCACAACAAAGAAAGTACCATCAACTAATTTGGAGGCTAATGCAACTTTAAGCGCTTTTCTGGCCATCTTGCGATTGATATCTTTCTTATAAATTTTGTCCTTAAGCGGACCATGGGTTACACCGCCGCCTTTCCAGATAGGTGATCTGATAGATCCGTGTCGTGCTCTGCCTGTGCCCTTCTGACGCCACGGTTTTTTCCCTCCACCACGCACTTCATTCCTGCCTTTGGCGTGAGCGATAATCTGCCTCTTATTGGCCCTCATTGCCGTTACAACCTGATAGAGCAAATCCATATTCAATTTCAAACCGAAAATTGAATCAGGTAATTTGACCTTGCCAATATTGGCTCCACTCTGATTGTATAGATTCGTCTCCATATTATTTCATTGAACTTATCTGGACTGTACCGCCATTGTTACCAGGAATTGCGCCTTTTATAGCGATTATATTCTTATCCAAATCAATATTAACTATCTTCAATCCTCGGGTTGTGGTTTTAGCTGCACCCATTCTACCGGCCATTCTTAAACCTTTTAACGTATGCTGAGGGAATCTCTGACCTATGGAACCAACGTGACGAGTCACAGCTTTGTGACCATGGCTAGCAGGCATACCACGAAAGCCATGTCTCTTAACAGCTCCAGCAAATCCTTTACCCTTAGAAGTTCCCGTAACCCTAACAACTTCACCGACTTCAAATAAACTAGCATCGAACTTGTCGCCTACGGCGACTTCCTTCTCGCCATTTTTCAATCCAAGAAATTCTCGCAGATTAGCAAATGAACCTAAACCCTTAACATGGTTCTTAAAAGCTTTTGTCTGCTTCTTTCTGGTACCATAGCCAACCTGCATAGCTTCGTAACCGTCTTTATCAAATGATTTTAATTGTACAACAACATTCGGCCATATCTCTATGAGTGTTACTGGAACGACTGCCCCATCTTCTTTGAAATACTGGGACATACCTAATTTTTTGCCGACAATGTTTTTCATGTTTTTACAACACAAATCCCAGATTAGCTGGGATAATTCCTGCGCTAAAATCTATATTTAATTATCTATTTAATCTTTTGAAACCGACAATTTGATAAAGACTGTAATAGCAGTTGATGAATTTTTAGAAACCGGTTGGTTCGACAAGCTCACCATTAACCGGATAAATTCTATCAAATGTCACTACGGCCTTAGGCTTCGCCACTATATACTAATGACGAAAGTAAGGCAATAACCTACATTTTTACTTCGATGTCGACTCCGGATGGCAGGCTTAGGTTCATCAAGGCATCAATAATCTTCGGGGTCGGAGTATTAATATCAATTATTCTCTTGTGAATGCGCATCTCGAACTGTTCTCGAGAATTCTTATCAATAAAGGAAGATCGGTTAACAGTATATTTATGTATTTCTGTCGGCAATGGCACCGGACCGATTGGCTTACCGCCATAACGCTCAATTGTCTCAACTATCTGCGCGGCAGATTTGTCTATGATCTTGTTGTCATAAGCCTTCAACCTGATCCTTATTCTCTGATTTGTTTCTGTTTTCTTTACCATTGTTGTATTTTGCAAAGAACGGTTCGCCCCGGCCGTCAGCGGCCGGGGCTACTACGATTTTACTTATTAATCTTTGTTACAACTCCAGCGCCAACAGTCTTACCACCCTCTCGGATAGCAAATCTCTGTCTTTCTTCCATGGCAATAGGAGCGATTAACGATACTTTCAAGTTAACAGTATCTCCGGGCATAACCATTTCAGCGCCTTCCGGTAAGAATACTTCACCAGTGACATCGGTAGTTCTGAAATAAAACTGTGGTTTATAACCTTTGAAGAATGGGGTATGTCGTCCACCCTCTTCTTTGTTTAAGATGTAGATTTCTGCATCAAAATCAGTATGAGGAGTGATGGTTCCCGGCTTGGCCAAAACCTGTCCGCGTTCGATATCTTCTTTCTTAGTACCTCGCAACAGTATTCCAGCGTTATCGCCAGCCATACCCTCATCTAATTGCTTGTTAAACATCTCGATACCAGTAACCGTAGTCTTGGCACTTGGCTTCAAACCAACGATTTCAATTTCGTCGTTCAACTTCAACATACCTCTCTCGATTCTTCCGGTAACAACGGTGCCACGGCCTTCAATAGAGAAAATATCTTCAATAGGCATAAGGAATGGCTTATCAGTGTCTCTAACTGGAGCTGGGATGTAGGTATCAAGCGTCTTAACCAATTCTACCAATGGCTTTGCAGCTTCATCGTCCTTCGATGTAGCTGTTAAGGCCTTAAGCGCTGAACCTCTTATGATCGGAGTCTTGTCACCAGGAAACTGGTTCTTGGTTAACAACTCTCTGATTTCAGCTTCAACCAAATCTAACATTTCCGGATCATCAACCTGATCGCACTTGTTCATGAAAACAATGATTGAAGGAACGCCTACCTGTCTGGCAAGTAAGATGTGTTCTCGAGTCTGAGGCATAGGGCCATCCGTCGCGGCGACAACTAAAATTGCACCATCCATCTGAGCAGCACCGGTAATCATGTTCTTGATGTAATCGGCGTGACCAGGAGCATCAATGTGAGCATAGTGTCTGGTTGGAGATTCATACTCTGAGTGGTGCAAAGCAATCGTAATACCTCGAGCTTTTTCTTCTGGAGCATTGTCAATATCGTCAATGCCTTCTACTCTTGCGCTATAACCCTCAGCTTTCATGAGGTTCATAGTATGCAAAATGGCCGCAGTTAACGTGGTTTTTCCGTGGTCAACGTGACCAATTGTACCCACATTGAGGTGTGGCTTTGTCCTCGAAAATTTCTCTGCCATTATCTTAGTTGCTCTTGGCTTATAACTTGTAGGCTGAATTGGTAAGCCTAGAAGTTAGAATCCAGAAGCTAGTTAATTTTACTAAAAATACGCACTGTCTATTTTAACCGAATGAAATTAATTAGTCAATAGTTAACAACCTCTCTTCTTTCTGAATCTCCTCTTTCAGGGCCAATATTTCCTTATTAATCCTATCTAACATCTCAAGCTCGCTTTCGTTCATCGGTCTCACTGTTTCTTGTTCGCTCTTTGGAATATTTGTTTCGTGTTTAATTGATGGTTGTTCTGGTACGTCGGATCCATGATTTACTTTAACCTCATGACCAATATCGCTCTTTAATACCAGGTCTTTGTAGGCATCATAACTGATAGCGACGAAAGAAGGATCGCCGTTGTCCATGATTAAGACGGCCGTTGACTTATTCATTAATTTCTTTAATTCTTCGACTTTCATGGCCTATTTCTTACCTTCTATGATCTGCGTGGCGATGTTATTCGGCACGATTTCATAGCTATTAAATTCCATGTTAAATGTTCCTCGTCCCTGAGTCAACGACCTCAAAGAAGTTGCGTAACCAAACATTTCCGAAAGAGGAACACGGGTATCTATAACTTTCAGGTTTAGAGGACTTCTATCGGCGATACCCAGAATCTGACCACGCCTTGAAGATATGTCTCCGGTAGTTTCACCAAGAGATTCCTCTGGTGTGATAATCTCAACTTTCATAATCGGCTCTAGGATAACTGGCTTGGCTCTCTTTGAAGCTTCTTGTAATGCCATTGATCCAGCAATTTTGAAAGCCATTTCCGACGAGTCAACTTCGTGGTAAGAACCATCATATAAAGTAACCCTCATATCAACCATTTGGAAACCTCCGAGAACACCCTTATCAAGCGCCTCCTTAATACCTTTTTCAGTAGGAGCAATAAATTCCTGGGGAACTGATCCACCCTTGATGGCATCGACAAATTCAAAACCCGTGCCTCTCGGCAATGGTTCAACCTTCAGCCAAACATGACCATATTGTCCACGGCCTCCGGATTGACGAATATATTTACCTTCGGCTTGAGCGTTATCGCTAATGGTTTCCTTGTAGGCGACCTGCGGTCGGCCGACATTGGCGCCAACGTTGAATTCCCTCTTCATACGGTCAACGATAATCTCTAAATGGAGCTCGCCCATGCCGGAAATGATTGTTTCCCCTGTTTCAGGATCTCCTTTTATTCTGAAAGTTGGATCCTCGTCGGACAATTTTTTGAGAGCAATGCCCATCTTCTCTTGGTCAGCTTTTGTTTTCGGTTCAATACGCAACGATATGACCGGCTCGGGGAATACAATACGCTCGAGAACAACTGGAATTTCGGTATCACAAAGAGTATCACCTGTCCTAGTTGCCTTCATACCGACAGTTGCGGCTATACCACCGGCATCAACTTCTTTGATATCTTCCCTGTTGTTCGCGTGAATACGCAAGAGTCGTCCGATTCTTTCTTGGACGCCCGTAGTCGTATTGAGTACATAAGATCCGACAGCGAGAGTACCCGAATAAACCCTGAAGAAAGTTAGCTGTCCTACGAATGGGTCTGTTGCAACCTTGAAAGCCAATGCTGTGAACGGTTTATCGTCTCTGGCCTCAATTATAATATCTACTCCGGTTTTTTGATCAATGGCTTTAACCGGCGGTCTTTCGATTGGTGATGGTAGATACCATGCGACAGCATCAAGCATTAATTGTGTTCCTTTATTTTTTAGAGCAGAACCGCAAAGCACAGGATAGATGATACCTGCGACAGTTGCTTTTCTTAATATTTTTCGCAATGAATCAATATCAAATTCTTTCCCTTCAAGATATTCTGACATTGCCTGGTCGTCAGTTTCAACAATCTTCTCAATCATAACTGCGCGCTCTTTCTTAGATTCCTCAATTAATTCGGCCGGTATTTCTTCTTCTATCACTTTCTCGCCCAGAGAACCCTCAAAACGATAAAATTTCATCTTTATTAAATCAACAATGCCCGTGAATTCATCTTCAACACCATTGGGTATTTGAATCTTGACGGCCTTAGGCGAGAGTCTGGCTAAGATTGATTGATACGATCTTTCATAGGAAGCACCCAATCGGTCTAACTTATTTATGAAACATAATCTTGGAACATTGTAATCATCGGCATATCTCCAGTTCGTTTCTGACTGAGGTTCAACACCCGCAACACCATCGAATATAACTACGGCACCATCGAGAACACGTAATGAGCGCTTCACCTCAACGGTGAAATCAATATGCCCTGGTGTATCAATCAGGTTAATCTTTATCTTATTCTCGGGCTTATTCGCCATGCCAACTGGAGTCCAATAGCAAGTTGTGGCTGCGGCAGTAATAGTGATACCGCGCTCTCTTTCTTGTTCCATCCAATCCATAACAGCAGCGCCCTCGTGGACTTCTCCGATTTTATGCGAGATACCCGTATAGAACAAAACACGCTCGGAAACTGTTGTCTTTCCGGCGTCGATGTGGGCAATAATACCTATATTTCTTATTTTCTCTATTGGATAATCTCGCATTTTTTTGTTAAATATGAAAAAAGATTCCCCGCGTAAACCGCGGTGAATCTTTTAAATTACCATGCAAAGTGAGCAAACGCCTTGTTGGCATCAGCCATACGATGGGTATCGTTCTTTTTCTTGACAGCTCCGCCGACATTATTGAATGCATTTATAATCTCTTCGGATAGCTTTTCTCTGATGGGCTTGCCTTTGCCAGATCTCGCAGCGATTATCATCCAACGCATTGCTAAGACATTTCTTCTCTCGGGTTTAACTTCAATAGGCACTTGATAGTTGGCTCCGCCGACTCTGCGGGATTTGAGTTCCATAGTAGGACCTGCATTTTGCAAGGCTTGGTCCAGAACCTCGAGCGCTGGTTTGCCAATTTTCTTCTCAGCTAATTCTAAAGCATCATAAACCACTCTTTCAGCTGTAGCCTTCTTACCGCTATACATAATCTTGTTAATCAAAGAAGAAACGACTAAACTCGAGTATTTAATATCCGGCTCCGGCAATCTTCTTTTTTTGATAGGTCTGCGCATTTAAATATGTAAATTATTTAGGTCTCTTAACGCCATACTTCGATCTCTCCTGTTTGCGATCAGTAACACCGGCAGCATCCAAGACGCCTCGAACAATGTGATATCTGACACCCGGCAAATCCTTAACTCTGCCACCACGGATAGTAACAACAGAATGCTCTTGTAAGTTATGGCCAATGCCAGGAATGTAAGCAGTAACTTCCATACCGTTCGTAAGTCTGACTCTGGCGATTTTTCTCAAGGCTGAGTTCGGTTTCTTTGGAGTAGTCGTTCTGACAATCGTACAAACACCTCTTTTAAATGGCGCCGGATAATAGACTGGCCTATTTTTAATAGTATTAACTCCGTAAATAAAAGCCGGCGATTTGGTCTTCGCCTTTTTACTCTTACGTGGCTTTTTTAATAGTTGTCTGAATGTTGGCATTGTGTATATTACGGCTTCGCTTAAAAAGGACCCCTCAAGGTCGAAGTGATTCTACCAAAAAGATAGGCGTAATGTCAAATCGCATCAAACCAGCAAATGTATGCCAGTTACGACATACAAGAACCAGCCGACGAATAACCTAATCAGAGGAGTCAGAAATAGGATAAATATAAATAGAAGGACGATATTGTAACGATACAAGAAAACCTTGACTCCATTAAATCTAGCAGGCAAAAATGTCATCAATAGCCAGTGGCCATCAAGAGGCGGTATGGGAAAGAGATTAAAAATTGCCAGCCAAATATTTATTACAGCGGCAAGCCCCAATAACCACTGAGCAGTCGAGCTTATGTATAGAAAGGAATCCATGCGAAGCACTAGCCCGAATAGAGTCCCCAAGATGAGATTTGCAGCCGGCCCAGCAAAAGCTACTTTGGCCGGTCCGTATCTCTTGTCCCGCAAATTATCAGGATTGTACGGTACCGGCTTCGCGTAGCCAAAAATAAAACCTCCGCCAAACTTAGCCAGAAACAAGGGCAACAATATTGAACCAAAAAAGTCCAGATGTTTTATTGGATTAAGGGTAATTCTACCCATATCCTTGGCCGTACTATCACCTAACGAGTTGGCCATGAGGCCATGGCTAATCTCGTGAAGTATCACAGAATACAAGAATATCAGTACTCCTAAAATTGTGCCCATTGATATTAAGCCCATAGTCGTATTGAAAAGATAACAATTTTATTGTAACATGTAAATTACTTAACTAATTAATGCCTGAAATCCGTGCAATGACTTCGTTCACGTATCTTGCACAATTCACGGTTTAAACAAGATAAAATGGCTACAAAATGTCCAAAATGCGGTAAAGGATCGCGCATGGTTACGGCAAGAGTATTGCTCAGGGGTCACTACAACCCAACATCTAAGTCGAGGAAATACCCAAATTTGCAATGGGCTAAAGTTGACGGCAAACGCGTCAAACTCTGCACCGATTGCATTAAAACTCTCAATAAGTCGTCCAAATAGATTATGTCTGCAAGAGAAGCCGCTCCAATGAAAGATTCCGCCCACAGTGAATCTGTGAGACCGGTTGAATCTCTAGAAAATATCGATTTTCAACTTTTAAACCTTATCAGGAGAAGGCGGGTTGATAATTCTGGAAATAAAGGAATCATTTTAAAATTTAGCAAAAAAGAAATTCCCGCAAAATTAAGAAGAAAATTGGAAGACGTCGGGGTTGACTTTGAATCAGTTGCGGCTAAAATAATAAAAGTATTCGATCCTGATTCAGCAAAAAGAGAATTCGACATGCTAACGAGGGCATCTCAAATTCTGACTTCATCTAAGTCCGATCAAGAACTGGCAAAAATACCATGTCCTATTTATTTTAGTAATGTCGATCTAGATGACGAGACTAGAAAATATTTATCTGCTAATGGATGTCGTCTTGGCGATAAGGCTGGCATAATAATAATGGATTACGTGAAAGGTGAAGATCTAGCGACGTTTATTTATAAGCAAGCTCTTCTACTCAGTAAGAACTTTACACGGGACCAACTTAAAACTATGGATTTTAACCAAATTCATTTTGAGGTAGGACTTCTCGCTGGATTCAGCAAGGTTGGGGGCAAGGGCACGACTGAAGGAGAGCGTAATTTTGAAGATAGCATAGTCAAGACAGAAAATTTCGAACAATTAATATCTTATCTGAGAAGAAAGGGGTTTGTTTTAAATAAAAGAGTTTTAGAAATTATAGATAATACAATTGAAATCCTTCATTCGGCAAATTTTTTTCATAATGATCTCCACGAGCGAAACATAATGATCGGCAAGAAACCCGATGGTAATATAGACCTATATATCGTCGATTTTGGTAGTGCATGTATCGGTGTAACATCTGATTTTGATGTCACTTTCAAAGTAAGTGACGACAGAGATCTTATCAGAAGAATGGGACCACTGACTAAAACGGTAAGCGAAGAAGCTGAAGAAGAATACAAACAAGCATTAATGAGATTTTCGTCTGATAAGGATAGGTACGCAAACTCGTCAGGGTGGCGCGAAAAAATTAATCATATTGCAAAACTTCGCGACTTAGAATTCGAAAAAGCCATACAGTCAGAGTTTTTGTTATCTCGTCATTCCGAAACAGAATTAAATAAATTATTAATCACCCTTGCTTACCTTTGGGAAACTGAATCCAGCCTACAAGAATCTATTGATAAATATATAGACGCTATGCTGACCAGCCCCAGCTCCGAGCTGGCAACCGCTCAAAGAAAAATGTTCAAATTACTTAAAGGATATCTTCTGCGAAATAAGGGGTAGCTAATCATATCCGATTCGGGCTGGAGTATGCCGGTAGTACGCGTCCATGGGGTGGATGTAGACCGGGTTCAATTCCCGGCAGCCCGACCAATTTATGACAAAACCCGCACCTAGGTGCGGGTTTTGTCGTTTATAATTACAAATATTTTTTTATTTGGTCGGCTGATTCCCTTAATTTCGATTTTTCGTTATCAGTCAATTCTAGGCTCCACAGAGACTTAACTCCTCCACGTCCCAACACAGCTGGCACACCTAAGCAGATGCCATCGACTCCGTTCCAATTTTCAATTCTAGTTGAAATCGGCAAAACCTTATCCTGATCCATCAATATTGATTCTACTATATCGGACGTAACTGCGGCTATACCATAGAATGTCGCGCCCTTACGATCAATAATATTCTTAGCATCATCTTTAACCTTCTGAGCTATTCCGTTTGATATTTCTTCTGATAATTTTTCATTAATCGGCACCCCCCCAACATTGACTGTACTCCAGGCCACGAATTCGCTCTCGCCATGCTCTCCCAATACGAATCCGTTGACACTTTGAGCGTTTATATCCAAAGCCAAAGCAATCTCTGTCCTCAGACGAGCCGTATCCAAGCTCGTGCCAGTACCGAAGACCTGATTTTTTGGTAGGCCCGACAGCTCTTGGGCATAAAAAGTCATTATATCCACCGGATTACTGACAATAACAATTATTGTTTCTGGACTTATCGGAACCAACTGACCGAATATTGATTTTAAGATTTCCTTATTTTTATTAACCAATTCTAATCGGCTTTGTTCACCAGTCTTTTGAGGTAAACCAGCAGTAATAATAATAATGTCGGCCGAAGAGGCATCTTTATAGTCCCCGCCTTTTATCTTCCCTGTCTCAACGAAGGACAAAGCATCGTTTATATCCATCACTTCGCCCTCTTCTTTGGCCTCATTGATATCGACTAAAATAACTTCGGCGGCTAAGTTTTTCATAACCAAGGTATAGGCTATGGTTGATCCGACCGATCCTGCTCCGATGACTGCGATTTTAGTATCTATATTTTCCATAATCTAAGCTTACTAAATAATTGGCGCTCAGCCAATGACGACAAACCGAAAGCCCCTCTTCATATATGCCAAGCTTAAGCATTTTGTACAAGTGGGTCTCCGCATGATAATCCCTCGGAACCCCGCTAAGCGGGACTCACCAGAACTATAAAATATAAGAGTCCCCGATAAAATGATTTGCGCAAAAGCTTTAGCAAACAAAAGAGAGGCCTAATTAGATTATAAAATTCGGATTACAAATTACAAACCTCAAAAGTGGATAGTCCTATGCCAATTCGTCGTCGGCATAGTAATAGCCCATATCCGGCTTCAAATAATCAAACAACTCCTTTTTAGAAAAGAAAATGCCGATCTCTCTATTGGCCGCAGAGACATCTTCTGAAGAATGAACGATGGTATTAGCAATCGACATGCTATAGTCACCCCTTATGGTGCCAGGCTGAGCATTTTTCCCATCGGTCGATCCGCACATTGTTCTAACAACGCGGGCGACTTCCAAGCCCTCGAAAACAATCATGACAACAGGCAACCTCTTCATGCCCTCCTTTAATCTTGGCAGGAACGCCTTACCCTTGTGCTGAGCATAATGTTTATCAAGCAATAGGTCATTCAATTTCACCATTTTCATGCCAACAAGTTTTATACCTTTATCTTCGAATCTCGCAATAATTTCTCCGAGAACGCCTCTTTGTAGTGCATCCGGCTTCAATATAACTAAAGTTTTTTCTTTTACGTTTTTCATATTATTTTGTTATTTCAAGACTATTCCCATCACTAGATAATTCCACCGTACCATCGACGTCAGTACGATAATATTTTATTGGAAAACTTTCAAGTCTTGATAAAATCACATCTGATGGTAGGCCGTATTTATTTTTTGCGCCGACTTCGATCACGCCGACTGACGGTGAAACGGCATTCAAAAAGCTTAATGTTGATGATGTCTTCGATCCATGGTGACCAACTTTTAATACATCGGCGTCGATATCTATTTTTTGGTTTAATATTTGTTTCTCGACTGACGATTCGGCATCGCCGACAAACAATACCTTTAGATTGCCATATTCGAGCATCGCAACGATGGAATCATTGTTGGGATTCTTCGTAACGTAATTATCGGCAGCTGTATCGGGATATAATATCGTGATTTTCACACCATCTTCAAAAACAAATTCATCCCCCGCTTTAGTATTAATCAATTTAGCTCCTTCGAATTCTTTTTTAATCTGCCACTCTTTAGCACCAGCAGTATCGAAATTACGATTGGTATCAACTATCTCGTTAACAGTATATTTATCTAGCACGCCCATAAGACCGCTTATATGATCATCGTGTTTGTGCGACACCAAAATCATATCCAAAGTCGAATCATAGAAGGGCATAATTTCTCCAAGTTCACCAACTATCTCATTGGTTGGCCCTCCATCAATCAAGATTTGTTGGCCACTTGGCGTAACAATAAGTTCGGCATCACCTTGACCTACATCAAGAAAATAGATTTTTAGTAAGCCGTCTTGATCCTTGGCAATGGCCGATGTGGCAACCGCAAAAACTATAAGGCAAACCAGAATCGTGACGTGCCCCAAGCCAAGTTTTCTATCCTCAAACATCTTTTTGTACATTTATCGATTTCGTACCCCAAATCGTTATGCCAATAATTATCAGATAAACACCGATGATAGCCCATAAATTTGGAACGATTATAAGATTTGAATATTTGAGTGACGCGAAAAATTTAACTATCCAAATTTGATATGCAGTGAGCGCCCAGGCAAATAATCCTATCAGTTTGCCCAACAATGGCAGGAATATTCCCGAGATACCAATCAAGAAACCCAGTGCCATAGCAAAAGGTACAAATGGTAGGATAAGTACATTGACCGGCAAAGATACTAAGGAAAAATTGTTAAAATAGTATATTGCCAACGGTAAAACATATATCTGAGCAGAAAGCGTCATCAATAATGTTTCCTTGATCATTTCGGGGCCTTTAATCTTAGAAAACTTTTCCTTCAATATCGGATATAGATATGCGATTCCAAGCACTGACAAAAATGAAAATTGAAAACCGATATCTAATGTTAAAACAAACGGATTAAGCAATATCATGATTAAGGCCGCCAAAGAGATAGAAATCTTTTGATCATATAGACGGCCATAACCATTAGCAAAAGACAGTAAAATACCCATAATCGCGGCGCGAACGACCGACGCCGATGCACCGGTTAAAATTGTAAATACAACTATGCCGAAAACAGCAATCCAAAACGCCCATCGGCGTCGAATAAATATAACTAGAAGAGCCAATAGATAGGTCGAAACAATGGCTATATTATAGCCCGAGATAGCCAGAATATGTGTCGTGCTCGTCTTGTTGAAATCATTCTTTAAATCATCGGGGATAGATTGGCGCGATCCAAGCAATATCCCGTTCACAAATGAAGCATTGGGCTCGGGCAAAGATTTAGAAATCGCAGATTCAAAGCTTTTTTTTACGCTGTATATTCTCTCATATATTCTGATGGCAATGCCCTCACGGAATGAAACCCTTGATTTAGTATCTTTGGAAATCTTCGGAAAAGCTATAGTTCCGACAACGTCTTGCGTTTTAAGATAATTGGCATAGCCCGCACTATTAATGCCACTTGGCATTTGCGGTTTGCCGACTATTATCAAATCTTCTCCATAACTTCTTGCCGGTGAAATCGTATCGGTCACTAGAATCTTTTCATCGGTCGCTATTACATACTTCGGGAAAATAATATATTTTACTTTAAAAACATACTGCTGGGATTGGCCCTGTGGTCTTGATTCACTGTCAATGTATCCCCGAAATTCAATATCGATATTCCTATCAGAAACCTCCTTAACAAAACTGTGGCTCGAGTTGTATTTATTAAAATACCAAGCACCCAAAGAAAATAAAATTATTGAGAAAAAGATTAGTGCAAGTATCCTTCTCTTATATATCCCATCATTGTCATCATTGAACGTCTTCTGATAGGTAACAACGGCAAGACCCACAATGGCGATAATCAATAATATCAAAATTGCCATCTGGGGAATTGCTATCAGTGATGACGAGAAAATGCCAACGATAAACGCCATCATCAGATAGAAAAAGACTTGAGATTTATGCATAAGAAAATCCTAACAGTATTATTAAAAACAGAAAAGCCTCGCACAGAGGTGTCGCACACTTGTACGAGACTCTCTGCCCGAGGCCGATTTGGAGTCCGTCTACTCCTTAAACAACCGTCTCCGAAGGAGTGACATCGCCATGAAACTGCTTATCGTGGCGCCGACGGCGCCACTGATTGCCCCTGCCAGATACTCGTTCAGGCCGAACTCGCGACAGACCCCCCAGATGGTGAAACCGAATGCTATCGTGACGAAACCTAGCCAGAATCCTTTTGAGCTCTTCATGATTTCCTCCCGCGCAATGAGCATGATAGCTCCGCGCATTTCGAATTTATCGAAGGACTTGCTTACTGTCCGAATACCTACATTATACGCCTATTCTGGCATAATGTCAAGTGGCAAAAGGGCCTATTTGAAGAGTTTATTGAGCATCTACCCAGCCTAAATTTTCTCGGCACAGAAATAATTATAGAACATAACCGTCAAAACTTAAGCGGGTAACCCGCCTAAGTTTTTGGATATGCTTTCAGCAATGCGCCCTCGGCGCCAATCCAAAAATTTTGACGGGCTAGTTGCAAACACCGGTTGTGGCGAAACAGTTCGGACAGGAATAACACGATCCAGCCTTCACCATGAGCGTCCCACAGCCACCACAAGGCGGTGCATCGGCATTGTGAGCACTTACGCCAACCATATGATTACTGTGTTTAATAACCTCAAACTCAGGATTCTCTTTCTTGGTAGTTGATGAAATTAATTCCGCTAGCAGGTCATCAGTTTGTGACTTGTCTCCGGGTGTGAATTCCGGCCCATCGATTTGCTTTGGACCGAATATTTCTTCTCTTTCTTCTTTGGACAGGAACTTCAACCCGATATATCTAAAGACATAGTCAGTAATAGATTTGGCCACAGGAATATCTGGATTATTGGTAAATCCGGACGGATCAAAGCGCATGTCTTTAAATTTCTTGACTAATGATTTTAACGGCATGCCGGACTGCAGACACATCGAAATCAAGGTCGCAATCGTATTTAATAATCCCGACACGGTGCTACCTTCTTTAGCGGCAATTAAGAATGTCTCGCCCGGCTTGCCGGTGTCTGGATAAAGACCCACCGTTAGGTAACTCTCATAGCCACCTACAGAGAATTTGTGAGTAATCGACGGCCTTTCGTCTGGCAACTTAATTCTTGTGTACCCGTTTACTTTCTCAACCAGTTTATTTTTTCCATCGACATCTTTCTGGGTCGTCAGGGGTTGGACGGATTTTGAACCATCACGATATACGGCAATGGCTTTTAATCCCAACCGCCAGCCCTCAATAAAAACATTATTAACATCTTCAATCGTTGAATCACTTGGCAGATTTACCGTCTTCGAGATTGCTCCGGAAATAAATGGCTGCGCAGCCGACATCATCTTTACATGACCCAGCCAGCTGACAGTCCTCTCACCGTTTGTCGCCTTAAACGAACAATCAAATACACCGATATCTTCTGGCTTAATATGTGGCGCTCCTTCAATCGTTTCTTTCTCTAGCATGTAGGCGGAGATATCTTCAATCTGTTCGTTATTATAGCCCAAACGCCTCAAGGCGAGCGGTACCTGATTGTTAACCAGTTTTAGAACACCGCCGCCAACTAATTTTTTGTATTTGATGAGTGCTAATTCAGGCTCAATGCCAGTCGTGTCGCAGTCCATGAGAAATGAAATCGTTCCGGTAGGGGCCAAAACTGTCGCCTGTGCGTTGCGATAGCCGTATTTCTTACCTAGCTCTAACGCTTCGTGCCAAACAAGACGCGAAGTGATTTCTAGATAATTATCACCGATACCAATGCTTTGAGATTTTTCATACAATTCATTGGCCGCTTCAAGATGCTTCTTTATTACTAACAGCATCGGTTCACGATTTATTGCATAACCATTGAACGGACCAGCTATCTGTGCAATTAGCGCTGACATACGATATGCCTCTCCGCACATAACGGACGTGATATTGGCCGCTACTGCCCTGCCCTTCTCGGAATCATATGGCATGCCAAGAACCATCAATAACGCCCCGAGATTGGCGTAACCAAGACCAAGCTGTCGGAAATTAATAGCGTTCTCGGTAATCTTTGGCGTCGGATATGACGAATTGCTGACCAATATCTCCTGAGCTAGAATGATTGTATTTATAGCCCTTCGGAACGAATCAACATCGAATTTTCCACCTTCTTTTAAAAACTTCATCAGATTCAAAGATGCTAAATTGCAGGCGCTGTTATCGACGTGCATATATTCACTGCAAGGATTTGAACCGTTGATTCTTCCAGAGTTTGGACAGGTGTGCCATTCATTAATCGTTGTATCATATTGAATACCTGGATCTGCAGAGTGCCACGCAGCCTCTGACATCCAACCTAAAACTTCCTTGGCTTTTATGGTTTCAATCGTCTCACCGGTTGTGACTGCCTTTAGGTCCCAATATCCATCACCTTCGACGGCTCTCATAAACTCGTCATTAACTCTGACTGAATTGTTTGCATTCTGGTAAGGCAATAGCGTATATGGATCAAAAAGATCGCCCTCGATAGAGTTCTTAATACCACTAGCCTGGAGAATTCGCGTCATTTCTTCGATAATCTTCTTGGAGTAAATGAAATTTTTTATGTCCGGATGATCAACATTCAAAATAACCATTTTTGCAGCTCGTCGCGTAGTACCTCCAGATCGAATAGAGTTGGCGACACCATCAGCTCCCTTCATAAATGAAACTGGACCAGATGAAAAACCACCCCTTGATAGTGGCTCCTTAGAAGATCTCAACTTTGACAGGTTGGTTCCAGATCCGGAACCGTATTTAAATATCCATCCTTCATCCTTATACCAATCGAGAATCGATTGCATATTATCTTCAACAGCAAGGATAAAACACGCGGAACATTGGGGTCGTTCATGAACGCCAACGTTAAACCAGACGGGACTATTAAAGGCAAAATATTGATGAACCAAAAGCCACGTTAGATCTGATACAAAATTTTCGGCATCAGTCGGAGAGGCAAAATAATTATCCTTTAATCCCCAATTACCGATGGCCCGGGCTACGCGATCAATCATCTGCCTAACGCTTCTTTCGCGCTCAGGGGCATCGAGTCTGCCACGAAAATACTTTGAAGCAACTATATCGGTTGCTGTCTGCGTCCAGAAATTTGGTGTTTCGATATCTTTCTGTTCGAAAACTACGGTCCCATCACCCTTAGTAATTTTAGCAGTTCTCATCTCCCAGATTATTCCAGCATACGGATCACCTGCACCAAATAGTCTTTCCCATCTTAAACCTGAGATTGTTCCATTCTCGGATATCTCGTTATCAGAGAATAAATTGTTATCGTTATTGTCTTCCATATTCATACGTATAAATTTAGTACATCAATTTAAACAATTTTGAACACCATCTACAACACTCAGTTTTGTTGATAACTACTCCGCCAACCCCATTTTCTCATCGGGTCCTCGACTGCGTCATTCACTGTAAGGATAAATAGTTAAGAATCTACCAAAACAAGATGATGCATAAGCGGAGTTGGTTACACAAATATTATAATTAAAGTAGCCCAGCCTATTTGAATAGACTTTCGCAGGGCGACGGCCCGAGATATAGGTGAAATGCCAGCAGGCATTTACGCCGTGTCAATTCGAATAGGCTGGGCGGAGTTGATTATTATCGCCGTGGCGACTATTTTGTCATTTTCCTTCGGATAAACGCGGGGATATCAAATTCCTCGTCATTTATAGACGGGTCAACTAATTCTTTAACGGCCTGATTCTGTTGAGATTGTTGTGGCTGAAAAACTGGCTGAGGCTGACTTTGAGGATAAGCCGTTGGCTTAGCAACCGGCTCGAATAAACTTGGCCCGGAATTAAAGGAACTCGGCTTTGGTCCAATACCGCCATTCGCAAAACCCGTAGCCACTACGGTAATTTTTACCTCACCCTTTTTAATCTTGTCATCGATAACGGCACCAAAAATTACCTTTGCATCCGGATCAATATGTTCAGTGATAATTCTCGCAGCTTCATTAATTTCAGCCATAGCCATATCCGTACCGCCCGAGACATTGAACAATACGCCCTTGGCGCCATCGATCGAAACTTCTAATAGCGGCGAGTTAATGGCCATCTTAGCAGCTTCAATCGCTCGATCCTCACCGCTCGCCCGTCCAATACCCATCAGAGCGGAACCAGAGTTAGCCATTATGGCTTTGACATCGGCAAAATCAACATTAATAATACCCGGGACCGTAATCAAATCGGAGATACCCTGCACGCCCTGCCTAAGTACATCGTCAACAATAGCGAACGATTCAAGCAGTGGTGTTTTGCGATCGATAATCGATAATAGTCTGTCGTTTGGAATGCTAATCAGCGCATCAACTTTATCTCTTAGAGTATGCCAAGCATCTTCGGCAATTCTTGATCTTTGTGCTCCTTCGAAATTAAATGGTCTTGTTACAACGGCTACGGTTAGAGCTCCGACATCTTTTGCAATATCTGCAACGACTGGCGCCGCACCTGAACCGGTACCACCGCCCAAGCCACAGGTTATAAATACCATGTCAGCACCCTTAAGTGCGGCCATAATTTCTTCTTTGGTATCCTCGGCAGCTTGTCGGCCTATCTCAGGATTCATACCTGCACCCAAACCTTTAGTTAAGCTCTTACCAATGTGAATTTTAATAGGCGCATTCGAGATGTGAAGTGCCTGGGCATCTGTATTAATCGCAATAAATTCGACACCATGGATTCTGGCTTCAATCATTCGGCTCAGGGCATTATTACCCGAACCCCCAACTCCAACTACCTTTATTCTAGCGAAAGTCTCAAATGGTGGTTTAACCTGCGGCATAATATATATTTAAACTATTAGAACTCTTCTTGGACTAATGATTATCACAAAATAAAAAAGGTCGCAAGCAGGGCTCACTAACCTGTGGATAAGTCTGTTAATAACCGCCTCTACGGCATGAAATTCTTGAGCCAGTCAAGTACCTTTCGCAAAACACCCGAAGAATCATGGGTCATGTTCGAGAGACCAATGCCACGTTGTCTAGACACGCCCGCCTCCCTTTCGAAGCCCCATGCTACCAAACCAACCGCCACAGAATATGATGGATCTCCTCTTAACAATCCGAGACCATCGATATTAATTGGATTAGCAATCACAACAGGCAATCTCAATCTATCTTTGACATGCGCAACGAATCCCGGCAGGTTGGAGCCGCCGCCACTCAATACAACTCCGGCCGGTAGCATACCGTTTCTTGGGACTTTTTTCATCTCCGTACTAACCATATCCATAAGCTCCTGGACTCTCGCATCGACTACTCTAATTAACTGTTTTTTTGGTAAAATATAGTTTTCCTCCAACAACGCCTCGGAAAGATCAACAGTATCTTTTTTACGCATATCATTGGCTTCCGCCGTAGAACAATGTTCGAGCTTAATTTTTTCGGCGACATCGATAGATGTTCTCAGGGCAATGGCAAGATCGTTGGTGATATGCCTAGAACCGATCGGCAAAACCGCCGTATGCAACAAGTCAGCTTCCTCGAAAACCGAAAGAGTGGAAGTTTGACCACCGAAATCCAGGTGCAACACACCGTATTCCTTTTGATTCTTATCTAAAACCGATAGAGATGCGGCCAAAGGTGCAAAAACTAATCCAGAAACCTCAATATTGTTTTCGTTGAGACAGCGGGCGATATTTTTCAGGTATGGGGCCAAGCCATCAATTATAAAAACTTCGGCTTCAAGACGGACACCTTTCATGCCAAGGGGGTTCTTCACATACTCCTTACCATCAACAATAAAATTTCTAGGTATGACATGAATAACTTCGCGGTTCGGTGGCAAACTGATAACTGCGGCTGCCTGCAACACTCGATCAATGTCGTTTTGCGATATCTCGTTATCGGCCCGCGACACGGCAATAACGCCCCTGGATACTTGCGTACCGACATGCAAACCGTTGACCGATAAATAGGCGCGCTTTATTTTTGTGCCGGCCATATTTTGAGCACGTTCAACGGCATCACGGATACTCGATACCGTTTCTTCCATATCAACGACAACACCCTTTCTTAAACCATTCGAAACCGCAGTGCTGACCCCAACAATTTCCGGCCTAAATGCATCGCGCTCAGCTTTAGCGATAACAACCTTAACCTGTGCGTTTCCGACATCAATTCCAGTAATATAATACGGCTTCATTTGTGATTAGTAACAAGCTTAAGAATATTCTCCTGCAATGTTATCATTTCCTTCTCAGATTCATCTGAAACCTCATGGTCGTAGCCAGACAGGTGCAGAAAACCATGAATAATATCTCTGGCTATTTCTTCCTTAAATTCAATTCCTAGTTCTTTTGATTTTTGTTCAACGTAACTTGGGCAAAGAAATATATCTCCTAACGCGATTATACCATACTTTTTCAGATTGCTCTCATCCAAAGGAAATGACAAAACATCAGTTGAGATATCTTTGTTCCGATATTGGTTATTCAGTTCACGCATCTTGTCAGCTTCAACAATCTGAAGTCCGATCTCAACTTGCTCATCGCTCATTTTAAAATGTTCGATCAAAATATCGAAAATATCCCTAAAATATTCCTCCTCAAGCGCGTGATAATTTGTATGATTCTCGTAAACTAGATCAAGCATATATTCATCCTATATCATCTAGCTATAATTACAAAGTCGCTTCACCCACTCCCATTCCTCACGACTCCCTCCACGAATAAATACTATAAGATAAACTATTTGATTTCGAACAAAATCTAGTTCCCTTCGGCTTTCCAGCCTCAGACCAGATATTTGTTACCGAAACAAATATCATTTATTTTATGTATTTATTCATCGTGTCGGTCGGATTGTTCGATATGGGAGTGGGCTGCACTAATTATCTACCAGTTTATATATTTGCGATTCAATTTTTTTTGAATTTCCATACTTGATTAGCCCGAGGTAAGATTGTATCGTGTCCATATTGCCTCGACCGTTCTTAATGTTTCTGAACATTCTTTTCTTGGTTGAAGTTCGTAAGACTCTATGATTTGGAAAGTGTATCCAGCCTAAGAAATCTATCCCCGAGGCGAAAGTACAAATTGAGACCTTGTTTGGATGTAAATCTAGTTTGAGTCGTTTGGAAAGAAAGTCCTCGATCATAGGTAATAGCTCTTCGAGCCATGTTTTGTCTTGAGACAAGATAACAAAATCATCGGCATAACGGATATAATACTTGGCTTTAATTTTATGCTTCATGAACTGATCAAACTCGTTCATATAAATATTAACGAGAAGTTGGGAAGTAAGATTCCCCAAAGGCAATCCCTTGCCCTCTTTGATCGAAAAACTTTTAATAATATTAACCAGTAAATTTAAACAATTTTTATCTTGTACACGTTTATTTAAAATCCTAATCAAAACTTCGTGGTCAATATTGTTAAAGAACTTTCTAATATCACATTTCAAAATCCAGCATTGGCCAGTATTATTGTTAGAAACTTTACGAGAAAACTCCCGAAACCTATTTATTGCCCGATGTTGACCTTTACTTACACGACAAGAATAAGAATCAGAAATGAATACACGATCAAAAAGTGGATACAGTATCCGATAAATAGCGTGATGAACTAAACGGTCACCAACAGAAGCCTTGTGAATCCGTCTTGGTTTGGGGTCGTTTATACTAAAAGCTTGATATGAACCGTGAGTATAGGTATGCTGGACTAGTTGAGTTCGAAGCTCAAGAATGTTATCCATCAAAAATAAACTGAACTCCTCAACATCTTTTTTGTCACGCTTGCCACGAGAAAACTTTCTCCAAGAAGCTAGTAAATTTTCGACCGAAATAATCTTTTCAAAACAATGACTAAAAACCTTACCTTTAAAGCCCCCCCCCCCCACGATGTGCCTATTGTTCATGCATTAATTATTTTTTACCGTGATTGGCAAAATATTTTAGTTCATTTTCCAACAACTTCTCGCCACACTCTTGGGGCACGAATTGATACCTTGGTCATAGAAATTTCGGAATCTGTTTTCTTGGCAAGTTTTTTAAATACCGAACAAAAAATATCTGTCCTCGAACAAACTTCTCCAAAAATTGACTCCGTAAAATTTTTACTACGTTTAGTTTGGGAAATTAAATCTCTAAACGATAATAAGTATGCCCATCTATCAACTCAATGGCAAAATATCGGTAAACAATTAGGAGGTTGGCTGAAACATGAGAAGAAATAGACACTCCGGCATAACCGGAGTGCGAGACTTGTGAGGCAGAACGAAAGCCCACCGATTGTTGTCATTCCACTTGTTCTGAGGATGAGCGTTGTTCGCATTCAACCAGAGACTGTCAGTGTTGTGTTCGACGTTGAACACGTTCGGGTTGCCGTTCGCGTCTGAAATGTATAAACCACCTCCCGTGCTACTGCTTCTTGATTCACCAATCGATGAACTCTTAAAGCTGAAAATAATTCGGCATGACTATGCCCTAGTGGCTTACACCAAGTTTCATAAATAATGGTCGCCTACAGCCTTGACCGTAAGCATGTCACCATCTCTACATGCTAACAGAAATAAAAATCCAATCCAAGGGACCAATCCGCCAGCTGGCGGACCAAGCGATCCAAAAGACCTACTTGTGAGGCAGAACGAAAGCCCACCGAT
>Ga0172379_10002197_pt1 | contig 35491 bp, 39 predicted proteins | sample GrowelOW334metaG_FD_119756 | JGI IMG/M metagenome (GOLD analysis project Ga0172379, IMG submission 119756) | Groundwater microbial communities from an aquifer near a municipal landfill in Southern Ontario, Canada - Groundwater well OW334 metaG | ecosystem: Environmental > Aquatic > Deep... | reverse complement strand
GCCATGCGTGAATATCCTGACCGACGCCGAGAAAAATATTTATCGTAATGATGGCACCGAGAAAAATTCCTTCTCTGGCGTTTCCGAAATAGATGAGCAGATACGCAACCGCAAAAATAATGACGTTGATGAGCAGAAAAACATTTCGCGCAAAAAGATGCCACAGTTCGAATACTTTTTCTTTTTTCATTCCAAAAATTTTTTCGGTCATTGCAATGTAAGTTACTCTTTAAGAATACTACAAATCCGTCGAATTGTATTGTTGATTTGACAATTATTTAATATATGGTAGCTTGAATGAAGGTTCAATGTAGAAAAATGGAGGAACTATGTTACGCGAATTACTCAGAGAATGTTGCGAAGATCACGAGATACTATCGCTTTTCGTTTTATTTATCCTGATCGCCGTATCAATGGGAACAAAAGCGATCTTCCGTAAGTTCAAAAACATCGAGAAATATAAAGTTCAATAATGACAGAAAAACGCTAAAAACCGCCTCATTTTGTATGGGCGGTTTGTTGTATATACACCTCGAACGCGCCTTCCCCGCCGTCCGATATTTTCGATTGATGAAAATGAATATTGTTTTCCGTAAGAAAGTTTTTTACACAACCGCGCAGGACGCCGACATTTTCCCGAAATGTTCCTTTTCCCGTTATAATACGCACGTGATAGTAATTTGATTCCTGAAGAGTGTGAGCGAGCGAGTGCAGCGCTTCATGGCGCGTTTTTCCATGAAGATCCAATATATATTCCGGATTGCTCAGATATTTATTCATACTCACAATATATCTAAAATGGTATACTAAGCTTATGGAAAACACAAACTCAAAAATGCGCGTATTTTTTATTGTTCTGAAAGTTGCCGTCGTTCTTGCTCTCCTTTCGGGAATAAGCTACGGCGGATACCGATATTATCTGACGCTGAAAGAGCTTGAGACAGTCAAAAAAACCGCTTTATCAACACAGACCGAGCTCGAAGGAAGAATTACCGGACTTGAAAAACAAGTACTGGGATTGGAAGCGGACCTCTCTATAAAAAATGAACAAAACACGAATCTCTCGCAAACGCTCGTCGCAGAAAAAGATAAAAATAATATTTTTGAATCACAGATCCAGGCGATCGGCGGCGCCGTCGGAACACTCACAAAGCTTTCGCAAACCGACAAGGAACTTCTTCAAAAATATTCAAAAGTGTATTTTTTGAACGAGCATTATATTCCGGAAAATCTGACGGTCATTGATCCCCAATATGTAAATGAAAAGAGTAAGATCATTCAATTTCATGCAAAAGCGTATCCGTACCTCGTACGAATGCTTAATGATGCGAGTTCGACAAATCCGATCCGGATAATAAGCGCATACCGTTCCTTCGGACAGCAGGCATCGCTCAAATCAAATTACTTGGTGACCTACGGTACCGGCGCGAATAAATTTTCCGCCGATCAGGGATACTCCGAACACCAACTCGGTACGACCGCCGATCTCACCACACCAAAACTCGGAACCGGCTTCACTAAATTCGACGGAACAGACGCTTTTACCTGGCTAAATGAAAACGCATACAAATACGGTTTCGTTATTTCCTACCCCAAGCAAAACACATATTTCCAGTACGAACCCTGGCACTGGCGATACGTCGGTGTTGACCTCGCGACAAAACTTCACAACGGCAATCAATTCTTCTACGATCTGCCGCAGAGAGAAATAGACTCATATTTGATCTCGATCTTTTAATATTGACTCCCAAAAAAGAAAATGGCAAGATACAAATGGACCAAGGACTGATTTAATTTTTGTTTGTGTTCTTGACCACAAAGGAGGTAAAAATGGATCGTCGCAGATCTGACAAAGAAAACAGTTCCAAGATTCCTTCCTTGGAAAATGCTATTAAGATTCTGGAAAATGAATTACTGAAAGAAGTTGCCATTCAACGCGCAAAACTCCGTTATGGGATGGAACGCGGTCGCGCCGTATTTGAAGAAGAAGTATTGAGACGACACCGAGAGCTTAAGACGGGGCTTTGGAAGTATATAAGGAACGTCAGTTTTTGGGTTCTCATTACATCACCCGTGATATATTTTGGCATAATTCCTATCGTGATTATGGATGTTTTTGTAACGATCTATCAGTTTATTTGTTTTCCCGCATACGGAATTCCGCGCGTGAAGCGCAATGATTACTTTGTGTTCGAACGAACGCATCTCGCATATCTTAATCTGGTTCAGGCAATAAATTGCGCATACTGTTCTTACGGAAACGGGGTCATCGCCTATGCGCGAGAGGTATTTGCTCTTACTGAACAACACTGGTGTCCGATCAAGCACGCGAAGAAAGTTGTCGGATATCACGACAAATACCAAGACTTTGCGGAATTCGGCGATGTCGATGAGTTTGTGAAAAGATACACAAAAGCACGCGAAGAATAGCACGAATCCACCGCCCCATAACATCGGGGCGGTCTTTTATGCAATCTTCATGTCAGCCGTGTTATAATAGAGTAGAGCTTATAAATAAATTATATTTTTATGAATGGATACGTCATTGATTTAGAGAAAGAGACACTCAAGAACGAAGACTTCCGCCGCGTGTTGTATACGGCAAAAAATTGCCAGCTTGTTCTAATGAGTCTTTTACCTCAAGAAGAAATCGGTATGGAAATGCACGAACTCGACCAATTTATCCGTTTCGAAAAAGGGAACGGTCTTGTCGTTATGGATGGTGATGAGCATCCGGTTTCGGACGGATATGCTGTCGTTATTCCCGCAGGAACCAATCATAATGTTATCAATATGTCTGAAACGGAAACACTCAAACTCTACACAGTCTATTCTCCGCCCGAACACAAAGACGGAGTTGTCAGACATACAAAAGAAGAAGCTCTGGCAAACGAAGAACATTTTGACGGGGTTACCAGCGAATAAATACTACTGACCTTCCCCCATTAGCTTAACGTGGAAAAATTTGGATATTTTGTTAAGGTAATGGAGGAAGGTCAGTAGTTGCATCGCGTTTAAAAACAGGACTTTTTTAAGGTCCTGTTTTTGCTTGCCAAAACTATGATTATGTGATATTAATACTAATAGTAGGTTCATCAAATCTTAACAATTACAGAAGGAGGGTGCCATGCCTTTACAAAAAGACGAATGTTTGCGACGGCGGATGAGCTACTACGTCCAGCCCGCCAACAACGTAACAAGAGATATCATAAAAAATACCGGTGGAGTTACACCGACGGAATACGGAGAAGAAGATCTTTTCCATCTGCCGAATAAATATGTTTCATCATATTTTGTGTTTTTGGCTAAATTGGAAGTTGTCGAAATTTTGCTCCGGATGAAGAACGTGTGCTTTAATGTTTTTGTAAAAAAACCGGAGGAAATCCGTCCTCGTTTTTTCATGAGGAAAAGCAGCCGTATCGATAACAGGAACATAGAACAAGACACCGAAAGGAACATGAAACTTTTTCTTGTCCCAAAGAGAGAGCCCACCCGCGAAGAACTTGAAGAGGAAGACGATCTGATACATGATCTGAAGGAAACGGAAGAAATTCCGATCCAAAAGAAAGGTTTCAGCGATAATTGGTATCTCGCGGAAAAGAATGCGATACGACTAAAAAAACGTCCGCGTCCAAAGGGTGCGAAACTCAAACTCGTTCCAAAGAAAAAAGCAAAACCCTCTAAAAAAATAAAATCGGAAAAAACGATAGTCCTGCCGAAAAAAGAATGGCTGACCTACGTTGTTATTCCCCACAAAGATCGTTTGTTTACGCGTTCGGTTACAGAGATCAGACAATCTCTTCTTGAAAACGGACTTTCGACCCAATCACTCAGAGAAGGCGATCGTGACGGCACTTTCAACAACATTTGTTTTGAAAATGTTTGGGAGATGAACGGCGATGCATTATTTCGGCTCTGGAGATATGCGAGAGAAAAAAATTCGATAGTCCATTTCTCGGTATATCGGACAACAAAAGACGGTATCTATGCTAATTTTGAATCGGTTTTTTATTATCCGAACAGACCCGAAGAATACACGGACGGGAGAATTCTTACTTACAAAGAAGCACAAACGGAGGAAGTATGTGCAAAGAATGCAATGATACAAAAATAATTATTGTCAACCGCGGTCCGCACAGAACGGAAATTCCCTGCCCCCTCTGTCAGACCACAATATTGGAATCATTTCAAAAGGTCGACACTCCCGAATCAAAAGCGAAATGCGAATGGTGCGGAAATCCTACCTGGCTGACAAGAGAAGGAAATAAGATAGAAACGTGGTGTGAACATTGCATACAAAACCATGTTCATGAAGATTAAAATAAACCCGATTATCGGGCAAACCCACTAACCCCCTGAGATAGTATTATCTCAGGGGGTTATTTTTATTTTTTATGGCTTCCGATGATCGGACCTATGTGAAATTTACAAAATAACTCTCGCATCAAGCACGACCGCTCCTTCACCTTTTCCGAATAGTTTGATCGGATTAATGTCAACCTCAGAAATTTCAGGAAAATCGACAACCAACTCGGAAAGTCTTCCCAGAAGCTGAGCGAGAAAATCAATATCAAGCGGCGGCTGTCCACGCACTCCTTCAAATATTTTCGATGCTTTGAGAGATCGAATCATTCGAAGAGCATCGTCTTCGGTGATAGGAGCGAGCCCAAGCGCGATATCTCGAAACACTTCCGCATAGACACCGCCAAAACCTACCAAAACAATATTTCCAAGAGCCGGATCGTGTTTTGCTCCGAGAATAATTTCAAAACCGGCCTTATCCGACATCTCCTCAAGCAGAACTCCCTCGATTTTTGCATTGGGAACTTTAGAATATACCGATTCGATAAGTTTGTCGTATTCCGCTCCCGCGTCCGCAGGCATAATATTCAAGCGCACTCCGCCAACATCGCTTTTGTGGAGTATATCTTCAGAAACGATCTTCATTACGAATTTCTTTCCGATCTTTTCGCCGAGAATAACCGCCTCTTCGTGGCTTCGCGCAAGCTCCGTCGAGAACACGGGAAAACCATAACAGGAAAAAACGCGCAAGGCCTCGTATTCGGAAAGCGCTTTCTGCCCTTTCTCTTTTGCCGACATAATAATACTTCGCGCCAACTCGCGATTAATATTTTCGAAAATAAATTTTTTCGGTTCCGGACGCGCAAGGTAATCGCCATAAAGAGAAAGCGCAGCCAAAGAATTTGCCGCCTCTTCCGGATATTCGATCATTGATACTTCGCCTTCATGCAAGATTTTCACGCCCGCCTCAACAGAGTTACCGCCCATAAAACAAGCAACGATGGGCTTCTCGGTTTGTTTTTTTACCTTTACAATCGCTTCCGCGGTCTTTTCCACTTCGGTCATCGTTTGATGAGTGAGAATAGCCAGTACCACGTCAATATTCGGATCTCCGGCAACAACCCTCAGGGCTTCTTCGTATCTATTGCCGTCCGCATCGCCGACAACATCAACGGGGTTTCTTGTACTTGCGGCTTTCGGCAAAAAACCGGACAACGCAGTTCTCGTTTCAGGCGATAATTCGTTGACTTCAAGTCCGCGAAGTGAGGACTCATCAATAGCTAAGACTCCCGGTCCGCCGGCATTCGTCACGATACCGATGCGCTTCCCCTTCGGAATACTGTTTCGGGTAAATACTTTAATATAATCAAATAGTTCGGAAACCCTTTCTGCTCTTATGATGCCGGCTTGTTTGAAAAAGGCGGTGTACGATTCATCCGACCCCGCAAGGGCACCCGTATGCGAAGCGCTGGCTCCGGCTCCGGCACTCGTCCGTCCGGACTTTAAAGCAATGATCGGTTTCTTTTTTCCTTCCCTCCGCGCGTTTTCGATTATTTCAATAATTTCATGAGGGTGAGTCAGATCCTCGAGATACATAGCAATCACGTTTGTCTCCGGATCATTGAGTAAAAAGCGAAGCATTTCCTTTTCGTCGATTTGAGCCTTATTTCCCATACTGATGAACTTGGAAAAACCGACGCTCAATTTTTCGGCATAATCAAGAACCGCCACGCACAGTGCTCCGCTCTGCGAAAAAAAAGCGACAGAGCCCGGTTTCGGCATAATGCGGGCAAACGACGCGTTCATTTTTATTGCCGGATTTATCACACCGAGACAGTTCGGTCCGAGAAGAGCAATATTGTGTTCATTGCAAACGCGAGCCAGTTCGCTTTCAAGTTCTTTTTCACCAACCTCTTTATACCCGGCAGTGATAACTATCGCCGCCTTAAGTCCGACGTGTATCGCTTCGTCGAGCGTCTTTTTAACATCATCGGGGCGAACAGTAAACACGGCAAGATCAATTGGCTTTCCTATTGCCGATAAATTCGGAAAACATTTTTTTCCGAGAATTTCTTCCGCATTCGGATTGATAGGGAAAATTTCACCGGTATATCCTTGATCAATTAAATTTTTGAGGACGGAAAAACCGACATGCGTAGGGCGGCGAGATGCGCCGACGATGGCAATCGATTCAGGATTAAAAATTATAGGGAGATTCATATGGTAAATTATATCACATGAAAGCGTATTAAAAAAGAAAAAATGATCCGCACCATCCCGGTGTGGATCATTAATACTAATGCACTATTTTGCGCAAAACCTTTTCAGTACCTCTTCACTGAATCCTTTTGAGAAAGTGAGGGAGTACCCAACACCGGAATATCCGCCGCGTAAATAATTTATGCTTTCATAGACAGTCATAGTGTGATCATAAACCGTATTGTTGCCTTTTTTTACGAAGACGTTTAGATAGAACATCCCTGCATAGGCGCCGTCTTTGCCTTCTTTATAACAAACTTTCAATTCCGAAGCATCGACAAGGATTTTTTTGCCGTTTATCGTTCCATATAGCGCAATAGGTCCGGGATAACTTTGAAGTTTAAAGTATGGATGATTTTTTAATAGTTCATCTACCTTCAATCCTTCTGTGGCGGTTAAAGCTCTGGCGGAATTTAAAGGCATTTCAGCTTGAGAAGCTGAACGCGGAGGAAAGATTGTACTACAGGCAGCAAAAAATAAAAAAATAGTAGCGGTTGCAAAAGATCGAATGTTGTTCATGAGTAGTTCCTCGCTGTTGAAAAAATTAATTTAAAATCTGGAATACAATATTGATTCTGGCATTAATCTTATCATATATGTACTTTTTTGTCAAGTATTTTTCGTTCTTGATCAATTAGATTTTTGAAAATAGAAAAACCAACATGCGTAGGACGACGAGATGTGCCGACGATGGCAATCGATTCAGGATTAAAAAATTCCAATAATAAATTATCCCTATGTATATTTCCGTATAAGGTGTAAAATTACATCATTATAATAGATAATATAAATTTATGTCCCCAGATCAAAATACGCAAAAAGAAGATACCTTGGTCCCTAAGGAAGAACACCATATAAAAAAGTGGAAAATTTTCGCTTTTGTTCTCCCCGTCATTGTTTTGATTGGAGTTTTTTGTTATCTCGCAAACAAACTCTACTACAATCCTGCCGTTCCTCCCGCCAAAAACAGCTATTCGGTTTTGACCGATGCTGTTACAGGAAAACCGATACCCCAAGAAGAAATAGATAAAACAGTAGCAGAGCAAAAGATCAATAAGAAAACTCTGGTTCTTTTCGGTGAGGTACTTTCCTCTGAAAATAATGCCATTGTAATGAAAACAGACATCGGAAATATCAAAATATATCTCGATAAAGAGGGTACGGTTCTCAAAACAGGTACAAGTACGGAAGAGACAGTAATCCCAATGAGCGAGATAAAAAAAGGAGACTCGGTTTCCGTTACTTTCCCGCAAGGAAAAACGAATAAGGAACTACTTGGAGGAACTAGGCTTGTCGTTAAAAATATCGAGGTCTTTTCCCAAGAGTAAACAATACATTATTCTTTTAACTCTTACTCGCATTTATGAAAAATATAAAAAAAATATATTACTCGTCGCCGATATTGTTTATTGCTTTTCTTGCGCTTGCAGGCAGTTCTCTGTTTCCTTCATTTGCCTCATTTGTCGCACCGTCGGCACTGGCATACGATTCAGAATTGTATACCCCTCCTCCGCCTCCCCCACCACCCCCTCCTGTTGTTAATCCAAACCCTCCACCCCCTCCTCCGCCCAACAATAACCCTCCGGTGGTTTTACCTCCACCCCCTCCTCCGCCGCCGCCACCTCCGCCGACCGTTGCTTCTCACTGCAATTATTTTGACAGTGCCAACTATATAGTTACGGACGGTATCGAGAGTATTAAACGTGGAAATGGAATCAGAACGAGTCTAACCCTTTCGACTAAAGATATGGGTTTTGTTCCAAATCCGACCGATATTGTTCTGGTAATGGACCGAACAAAATCGATGGGTGATATAGGGAAAATGGACGCTGCAAAAAGAGCTCTTGCAGAAGTTGTTAATACCGTGGCAAATTCAAATAACCCCAATATTCGCATCGCTCTCGTTTCCTACAACACAAGTGCCACCCTGGACCAAGATTTTACAAAAAATTATAACGCGGTAAAAATTGCTATCAACGGTATGACACCGGATGGACGCACCTCAATAGGTGCTGGTCTGCTTGCGGCGGGGATAGCCATAGAGAATCAGCCGACCATGCCGGCAAGAAACAAGTTTGTAGTTATCGCCTCTGATGGGTACCAGAATACAAATCCTTCCATCGCTACAGGACTCAGTCACATTGGTAACAATGTTATGATTTATACCGTGGGTATCGGAAACACTGACACATTGGACGAAAGAGCATTGACAAGCATTGCGGAGGGCGGCGGTTCAAAAAACGGACTCTATTTCCGAGCTCCGGTCACTTATTTGACAGGAATTTTCAAATCGGTAATGAACCAAATAATAGGAAATTTTACCCTACAGAATGTAACGATAGATTTTATTCGAGATGATACAACATACACATCTTTTTCAGATGCTATTCCTTTAAGCAGTTCGTATAATTCTTTATCGGGAGCTATCAGATGGGATAATTTGGGAAATATGACAAACAGCCGCGAAAAGGAGTTGCTGATAAACTTCAAAGCACAAAGAGCAAGAACGGATATTTCGTTGAATACATCTCCTATCCTTGCGAAGTATACCGTCGCAGGGGAACAGTGCTCGGAATCCATTCCGGTAAATATTCTTTCTGTCATTATTTATGACTCAGAAGGATCGTGTAGCGATAGCACTTGGACATGGAATGATCCGGATATCATCAAATGCGATACCCTAAAATATCCCCAGGTCAGCAACTGCGGCTTCACGCGTTGGCAGCAGGGAGATATAAAGTGTGCACAATGTGCAGACTACATTGATAATGACCTGGATGGCAAAATCGATTATCCGCTTGATCTTGGATGTACCAATTGGAAAGATAATAGTGAATACGGGATCCCGAGGATCAAAGAATTCTAAATCAACCAAAAAAACAAACGGCTCCGAAAATTTCGGAGCCGTTTGTTTTTTTGACATATTTGTTATAGTATAGTATTATTGAACCAGGTATAATTCTTTGAAATACTGAGACAAAAAGGAGCCATAAATGAATGCAAAACTGGATGTTGGAATGTTACTCCATGCTTATCAACCGCCGATGCAAACGGAGACAATGCTTGAAAAGATATATCGTGAAAGTTACGAACCGCTTATTTCCGCTTTGGAAAATGAACCGAATTTATTTTTTTCCATGGATATCGCAAAAAGCCTCGGGGAAAGACTTTCGCCCGAATTCCGTGAAAGGATCGCGGTATTATACCGTGCCGGACGGATCGAACTTTTAAACACCTTCGCGTATCATTTCTTGGGTCCGCTGACGCCTCGTCAATTTATAAAAAGACAGCTTCGGCAGAACGAAGAATTTTATCGCACGAATTTTATCGGACTTGATCCACTGCCGGGAATTTTCCCTCCCGAACTTGCGTTCGCTCCCGAGATGATGGATTCATTCAAAGACCTTCATTATTCTTGGTGTCTTGCGGACGACGAACCTTTCGTAAAATCACGGTGGTCTTTGCCCCCGCAAGAACAAGCGGCTTTCGACTGGATACCGACATCGCGGCGCATTGGTGTTCCGCTCCGGTCAGGATACCGTTCCAAACAGATCGCATTCGGAAAATGCGGCGACCCAAGGCAGTTTGCCGATGATGTAATAAATTCACTTCACTCTTGGGGTCAAAGTCTTGGTCAAAACCGTGACGAAGGTTATCTGATTATCGCGCTTGATGCCGAAACATTCGGACACCACCACCGTCGATACATCGAGAACATGCTTATTCCTTTTGCGAATCGCATTGCCGAACGTAGTGATGAAGCCGCATTGGTTCCGATAGATACGATATTCAGACGTTTTACCAAAAAGCCGACCTTCATACCGAGGGGTTCCTGGTCGACCGACGACAGCCCGTTTCCGTATCCACTCTGGAGTCACCCGCACGACCCGTTCCATCGCGCATGGAATGAATATCTGGAACTTGCGTTCGCAATGACCCCATTAAATCTCGAAGGCGAAATTGAACATCTGTACGATACATCATTTTACAGCTGTATTCCCTGGCAATATTCCATGGGAAATAAAAATATAGCAAAATGGTGCCTCTTCAATTTCTCGCAAATCGCCGATTTTCATTCTGAAAGTTATGAAGGAAGACGCATGAAAGAACTGGTTAATGAAATGAGCAGATTAACCTCGTAGGAACACAACAAAAAACCGTCCCGATATATCGGGACGGTCATTTTTTTACAAATTAAATTTCTTTTAGTCTGTTCATCACTCGCTCTTTTCCCATTACGCGAAGGATCGAGTGCAGATCCGGAGTATTGGTTTTTCCCGTCAGGAGAACGCGGAAAATTTTTGCGATATCTCCGACTTGTCCTTTATATTTTTCCGGTTCGAGTTTGAATGCTTTTGCTCCTTCGGCATATCCGAGTTTTTTTGCAATTGTTTTTATTTTTTCAAACCATTCATCTTTCGTGTCATTTTCATCATAGGTTTCCATAAATTCCTTCACGGCGGCATCGCGGTCTTCTTCTGAAACAAACGCCAGCGTTTCTCTTCTCTGTTCTTTATTCTCCTCGAATATCGGATCAAAGAAATACCCAAGTTCGGAAGGAAGGTCAGACCATTTTGAGATATCTTTTCTCGGACGAACTTCGCCTTCCCTTTCTATATTAAGCGCCGCCTTTGCGTATGCCGGGTCTTTCTCCATTTCCTTCGCAAGTTTTTCGTCGTATTTTTTCGCCCACGCCAGCCCTTTTTCATAAATTTCCCCGGCGCTCATTCGAGAAATTATTTCTTTGCTCACATCATTTAATTTTACAAAATCAAACAAAGGACCGTTCGACCGGGAGAGACGATCGAGAGTGAGCTGGAATTCACGATTGTCTTTTTCCGGATTTGCTTTTCTCCAGTCCTCGAACGTTGAATTGGCGAGATTAAGCAGATATTCAACGACAGACTGCGCCAAATATCCTTGTTCTTCATAGAACAGAGCGTTCGCTTCAGGATCTTTTCTTTTGCTGATCTTTCGTTTAGAGCTTCCTTCCATTTTTTGGATCGGAGCCAAATGCCCATATTCGGGCGGTTTCCAACCGAGTGCGCGGAAAAGCTGCAGATGAAGAGGAAGCGATGAAAGCCACTCATCCCCGCGGAGAACGTGCGTTGTTCTCATAAAGTGATCGTCAATTACATGAGCCATGTGATACGTGGGCAAACCGGTGCTCCACTTCATGAGTACGCGATCTTGGTCGTTCTCTGACAGATCGAGATCGCCTTTCAAAAGATCGTGTATCTTTATTTTATTTTCGAAATTTCCTTGGGAACGAAAACGAATAACCTCCGGGTTTCTTATTGATAATTCTTTTTCAACTTCCTCAGGAGAGGCATCGCGCCAATTTGCCCACCGGCCGTAATATCCCGGACGTACGCCTTCTTTTTCCTGTTCTGCGGAGTTTTTTTCAATATCTTCTTTCGAACAAAAGCAAGGATAAGCGAGCCCCTTTTCGACAAGCTGTTTAATGATACTCTGATATATTTTCTTTCGATAACTTTGAGTATACGGTCCGTAATTTCCCGCTTCCTGACCGGAAATCGTCATTCCTTCATCTTGCGGAATATCGAAGGTGTTAAGGGATCTTACGATCAGTTCCATTGATCCCTCTTTTGTCCGTTCTTGATCAGTGTCTTCAATACGCAGAAAAAATACACCCCCCCTCTGATGCGCAAGTCTTTCGGAAATAAGAGCGGCGTATACTCCTCCAAGGTGGAAAAAACCGGTTGGACTCGGTCCAACTCTCGTCACCATCGCGCCCTCCGACAAATTGCGCGGCGGATATTTCAACTCAAGTTCTTCCGGACTCGGCAATTTTTCCGGAAAAAGTTTCTCAATGATGTTTATCGGAAGAATACGATCCTCATTTTTTTTATTCATGGTTTCGTTTGTTATTTTCAGTTGTCATATAGTATAAAATACGTCATTTTTCTTTTTTTTACAAATATTTTTTTGCTTCATGGAAAACATTTTCTTTTTATGCTATCCTTCTTACAGGCTCTTACTGACGGGATATTACTATGACGATGCTCTTTCTTATTTTAATCGCCTTTCTGCTTATGGGGTTTTACTCCGGATTACTTTGTGAAGATGCGGTAAAAAATAAAAAAAATCACGAAGCCGTATTTTTCGGGCTTTGCGCAATAGCGGCCGCGTTCTTTTCATCCACTATGGCGATTATCTGTTTTTTAGTTCTTCACGAGGATATTGCGAGAGGAATCATTACTGCCCTCTCTGCATATTAAAATTACAAATTCCCGGCTTGTACGGGATTTTTTTTCATCTACTGTTACTTTATAAGATACTTTACATGTTGTAAATAATATGCTATATTTTCTTCCAGAACAAACACACCTCCTCTAAAAAATGACTAGGTGTGGATGAGTAGATAGAGGTGAACTTCATGAAAGATTCCAACTTTGACAGAATACGATCGAAACAAAAAAAATGGTATATTCAACCGGCGGAGAACGACAGCCACTCAGCACAAGAGATCTATAAACTTCTCAAAAACGCACAAAGGATCGAGTGGTACACCGTTTTGGGTTGTCCTACATACAACGATTTTCACTTGAGAGAAACGGACAGGAAAACCATACTTCGCCTATTGGCGGAGGCTTCGATTCAGGCCCTTGAGTCCTCGGGGACAGATTTTGGTCTGAATTTTTATGTCTATGTAAAAGAATGGAACGAAAGCAGGCCCCGTTATCGTTTTGCAACTACCGACAAAATGAGAAAAATTAACGGTGCACACCACAAGAACCGTCGATCTTTGGACTTGATTGCTCCGAAGCTTGTTTTTTTCCAAAAATTTGACACAAATCTTCTCCCTGTATTTATACTTCACAGAGAAAACGAGACCGGGTACTCCGATGAACCAAAAAAGAAAGCAAAGAAAGTCATATTGAAACGCTTTAAACCTCCATCACTGTACCGCATAAGTACTCACGACGAGAGAGTAATAAAAGTCATGATTGCAGCCTTTGAAAAAGCAGGTAAACCGGCGGAAGCAATACCGGATCTGCGGGAAGGAAGCGAAAACAAAGAGTTCGTATGGAATGTCTCGCCCTCGTTGGTCCTTGAATTAAAAGGCTTCGCAAAAAATAAAAACTTTGTATATTTCAAAATTTGGAAAAGAAACCACCGGGGACAATATTCCCTCGTAAAAATATACAATGGTGTTGTAAAAAATTAATATCCATCCGGCGAATTATTCGTCGGTTTTTTTGTGGCAATGAAGAAGCCGTACCTAACCGGGTTTGCCTCCCTACGGTGTATTCTGTATAATTTGTAGATGAAAAATACAAACAAGATCGAACAATTTCGACTTACTCTCTCTTATGATGATGTGCTTTTGGTGCCACATTATTCGGATATCCCTTCGCGGAAACAGATCGATCTGCGAACGATGTTCTCAAGAAGGATCAAACTTAATGTTCCGGTTGTTTCGGCGAATATGGATACTGTCACAGGCGCGGAAATGGCAATACACATGGCACGCGAGGGTGGCATCGGCATAATCCACCGTTTCCAGAGTGCAGAGGAAGAAGCCGATGAAGTACGTCAAGTAAAGCGTGCGGAAAGTATTTTGATCCATGATCCGATAACTATTCACAAAGAAGCGACACTCCGCGAAGCACTCGCGCTTATGGCAAAAAACCATGTGACGGGGGTTCTTGTTTCCTCTCTTGAAAAAGAAATTCTCGGTATCTTGACTGCGCGCGATATTCGTTTCAAAACAGACCTCGGTGTGTGTATCGCCGACCTCATGACACCAAAAGAAAAAGTCATCACCGCGAGCCACAACATTTCAAGCGAAGAAGCCATTGCCATTCTTGACAAGAACAAAATAGAAAAACTTCCCCTGGTAGACGATGACGGAAAACTCTCCGGTTTGATTACCGCAACCGATTACAAAAAAACAAAAGAAAGCCCGCGTGCTTCAAAAGATAAAAGTGGACGGCTTTTGGTCGGTGCAGCCATCGGTGTAAAAGACGGAATGGAAAGAGCGGAATTGCTTGTCGCCGCCGGAGTCGATGCGCTCATTATCGATATTGCGCATGGCCATCACAATTCCTGCATTGAACTTGTTAAAAAGCTGAAAAAGAAGTTCCCCGCTGTCGATATCGTTGCCGGAAATGTTGCGACAGAAAAAGGAACAACTGATCTCATAAACGCCGGCGCAGACGCGGTAAAAGTCGGGATTGGTCCCGGAGCTGCGTGCTCTACAAGAATTGTCGCCGGTTCAGGAGTACCCCAGTTTACCGCCGTTATGGATTGTGCACTCGCGGCAAAAAAATTCAAGATCCCGATAATAGCCGATGGTGGCGTTAAAAATTCCGGGGATCTTTCAAAAGCGATCGGTGCAGGTGCGGGAACAGCAATGATCGGCAATCTTTTTTCCGGATGCAAAGAATCCCCGGGAGAATATTACATCGAAGGAGGAGAAGCGTTCAAAATTTACCGCGGACTCGCGTCACGGGATGCTTCAATCGATATGGTTTTGCGTGGCGACAAAGAAACCTCACGTCAGGAAAGGACGCCGGAAGGTATCGGATATCGCGTGACCTTCAAAGGTGAAGTGCGAAAAATTCTACAAGGACTCATCGACGGACTGCAATCGGGAATGAGCTACTCGGGAGCAAAAAATATTAAAGAATTTTGGAAAGCCGCTGAATTTGTCCGGATCACCGACGGAGGAATGAGAGAAAGCAAGCCGAGAAGCCACCAGGTTTAGCTAAAAAACTTGACAATATCCTGTTATTCGTTATAGTTACATCGGGTATCAACATGAACAAAAGGAGAGCTCAAATGCATGTCCGTATATTTTTACCAGGTACAACGCAGAATGATGAGATAATGGGAATAATTGCCGTCGGTCTCGATGACGTCGAAACGCTTTTTACCGAAAATGAAATTTCGCGCGGTTGGTGTATTCTTCCACATACGAAAAACACACATAAACTTGTCATTACAGGAAATAAGGAGTCCTGGCCCGTCTCGCAGGTACATTATATAGATTGCGCCGGTCAGATATGGCATTACGAGTCTCTGTCCCCCATCACCGTTCTTCCAAGAGTAGTTAAGCGAGACAAAAAATAAAATATATTTTAACGACCTTATGACGAGGTCGTTTTTTTGTATTGGATTAAGTGATCTTTCTATTGTATAATGATATTATCGTACGTTAACCATACCTTTTCTATGATAGAAAATATAATAAAAACAATAACATTGCAGGACACGAAAGATCTGTACCGGTATTCAAAAGAACTTAATACCAGCTACATTGATATTGAAATTGATTTTTATCGTGAATTGTACAACGAGTGGGATTTTTCCCCTATCACCAATCGGGATCTTGACGAAGAACTTTTTGAATTTCTTGAATCATGTGTCGAAGATATCCCGAAAAAACATAACATTTGCATTGTTTTTAATATCCCGGAAAAACTGAAAGACGCGGAAAAAGAAGAAAAAAGCGTTCAAGGATTTTTGAATTATTTCAATTACGAAATACGAAAACAGAACAACCATATTCGGACAGTCGGTAATCAGGCAATCGAATGTGGAATTTACGGACTCATTTTTCTTTTTATCGGTACGTGGTTCTCTAATTTTCTCGATAATCAAGAGACTTTCATGAATTTATCGTTCCTCGCAGAAGGTCTTATTATCGGTGGCTGGGTCTTCGGGTGGCGTCTTGTAGAAATAATTTTTTTCAAGTCAAAAGAACTCTTCGACCAAAAAACAATACTCGAACGTTTAAAAGACGCAAAAATAACCTTTAATTATAGATAAACCCATTTGCTTGACATCACAAATGGTTAGCGTTACATTCAAAGTATCATGAAGAAAAAGATACTTGTAACCGGCGCGTTCGGACAGATTGGCTCGGAGCTCATAGTGGCTCTCGAGAAAAAATTCGGAAAAAATTCCGTCGTCTCTTTCGATATGAGAATCAACTCGGCCTATACCGGAATTACCGTTATCGGCGACATAACCGATGCGGAGCTTTTGAAGAAGGTAATTCGAGAAAATAATATAGGAACGATATATCACCTTGTTTCGGTACTTTCAGCTATCGGAGAAAACAACCCGAATCTCGCGTGGAAAGTGAATATGGACGGTTTGAAAAACGTGCTTGAGGTCGCGCGCGAATTCAAACTTAAGGTTTTCTGGCCAAGCTCTATCGCCGCATTCGGTCCAACCACTCCTAAAATAAATACTCCCCAGCAAACGATATTGGAACCGACAACGATGTACGGAGTAACAAAAGTTGCAGGAGAATTGCTTTGTCAGTACTACTTTACCAAGTTCGGAGTGGACGTCAGAAGTTTGCGCTATCCCGGAGTTATCAGTTGGCGAACGCTCCCGGGCGGAGGTACGACCGACTACGCCGTTGATATTTTTTGGAAAGCCCTCGAGACGGGCGAATATACCTGCTTCCTCAAAAAGAATACCGCTTTGCCGATGATGTATATTGACGATGCTATACGAGCAACAATTGAAATAATGGACGCAGACCCGAAAAATATTAAAGTCAGGACGAGTTATAATCTTGCCGCAATAAGTTTTACTCCACACGACATGGCGGCAGCGATCAACAAAGCCGGCGTTCCGCTCAAAATTAAATATAATCCCGACTTCCGCCAAAAGATTGCCGATTCATGGCCAAACTCGATCGACGATAAAAAGGCAAGAAAAGACTGGAAATGGAAGCATCAATTCGACCTCAAAAAAACGGTGAACGAAATGATCAGCGGCGTACAAAAATTGAAAGAAAAAAAGTAAAAAATTCCCGCAATTTTTGCGGGAATTTTTTCCCCGTACGGCGTTTGACTGCGGCATATTTATGCGGTAGTTTAGTAGCAGATATGATATTTTGTTCATTGACAGTATCAGTCAAATGATTTCCAACCACCACACAAGGAGAAGTTGCCATGGCACGTCAAAAGAAAAAAGTCTTCGTATTGGACACTAACGTGTATTTGCACGATCCAAACGCGCTGTTTAACTTCGAGGAACATGATATTTATGTTCCAATAATCGTAATGCGCGAGCTAAACGCGCAAAAAAGCAATCCGAAAAAACCGGATGTTGCGCGTAACGCACGGGCAATATCGCGTTTATTTTTCCAGCTTAAACGCGGCGCGACAACCAAGGACGTGGAAAAAGGATTTCCATTATCCCTACTGACCGAAAATTTTGCAAAAAAAGATAAGACAAGAAAACTCGGGAAAGTTTTCTTCGAGAAAGCGACGCCTGAATCTCTCATACTTCCTCTCTTTCCCGATGGTGCAATCATAAAATATGCAGACGATCTTCAAAAAACTCTCGGAGAGAACGTAAAGGTCATATTCGTAACCCAAGACATTCTTGCCGACTTGCTTTCGCTCTCCTGCGGAGTTCAATCTGAAGAATATCAAAGCGGCAAAGCGATTGATGATGTCGATCTGCTTTATAGCGGTGTTTATGAATTACCCAAAAATTTTTGGAGTACTGCAACAATAATAAGCGAAGGTGTTGCCGAAAAACTAAAGTTCTGGAATATTAAAACGGATATTTCCGAAAAATGGTTCCTGAATCAGTTTCTCTTTATCCCGACAGACGACTCGTCGGACGAAGTCAAAGAATATATTGTCCGCGATATCGGAGCCGACGGAATCGTGAAGATATCGGAGATCAATAACTATTATCTGGGACACCTCAGTGTTTGGGGAAAACACGCGCTGGACAGACTGCAGAACTTCTACATCAACGCACTCATGGACCCAACAATTCACTTTGTTTCCGGGGCCGGCATTATGGGGACAGGGAAAACAATGCTTGCGGTAGCCGCAGCGTTAGAACAAACAGCAGAGGCCGTTAAAACATACAGAGGTATTCTACTCACAAAAGAAGCCACCGCGATCGGCGAAGAAATCGGATTTTTCCCCGGTACGGAAGAAAAAAAGATGGCTCCATGGATGCGCGCATTCACCGACAACCTTGATTTCCTCACCAAAGGTAATACCGCTTCGGTTTTACGGTATATTGAAGTGACGTCGATTGCAACGACGCAAGGGAGAACGATTCACGGAAAATTCGTTATAATTGACGAAACGCAAAATCTCACCCCGGAACAAATGAAAGCACTGATCGGCCGTTCGGGTCTTGGGACAAAGTACGTCTGCCTCGGAAATGTCCGACAAATTTTAAAACCGTATGTCACACCGGAAACATGCGGTCTGACCCACGTTGTCGAAAATTTCAAACAATGGAAATACAGCGCGCATGTTACATTAGAAAAATGCGCTCGAAGCATACTCGCAGAATTTGCTGCAGATCACCTATAATACGATAAGTTCGTAAGAGTCCAACGCTATTACCCCGGCATAAAACCGGGGTTTTTATATTCCAAGCGATGGATGTGAATTCTAGCATATGCTAGAATTCACATCCATTAATATATAATATATTGAATTGTAGCCACTTAATCATGAATGTGAAACCTAGCATATGCTTACTTTCACATCGTTCCTGTAAATTATCTTTTTTTTGCCACCATAAAACCGCCGTGGGAACATTCGCTGCTCACTTCAGCTTGATTTATTTTATTTAAGGAGTTAAATGAAGGTATGCGACTTACCCATAATATTTTGATTCACATATGACATACACAGACAAAGTAAAAAAAGTTTATGCAGACACACTTGCGTCTAAGCGCGCCGCAGGGCTTTATAAAGATGAATATGTTATCACCTCGACGCAAGGAGCCTGGATTACCGTGCAATTCCCCGAAGGCTCAACCGAAAAAAAGGTTTTAAATTTGTGCTCGAATAACTACCTTGGACTTTCCTCGCACAAAGATATTATTAAGGCAGCACATCAAGGACTCGATTCTCGCGGCTATGGAATGAGCTCTGTGCGCTTTATTTGCGGAACTCAGGATATTCACCGTAAACTTGAACGAGAAATTTCAGAGTTTCTTAAAACGGAAGATACTATTTTGTTCGGTTCCTGTTTCGACGCAAACGGTGCGGTTTTTGAGGCTTTGCTCGGCGAAGAAGATGCGATCTTTTCGGACCAACTCGTGCATGCGTCGATCATAGACGGCGAACGATTGGCAAAAAAAGTAACGCGTCATATTTATCCCCACTCCGACATGACGGAACTCGAAAAACTTCTCAAGGAAAGCAAAGCTCGGATCAAAATGATTGTAACTGACGGCGTTTTTTCCATGGACGGCGACATGGTGAAACTCGATGAGATCGTAGCACTCGCGGAAAAATATGAAGCGATGGTATTCGTCGACGATTCACATGCGACCGGCTTTATCGGAAAGACAGGACGCGGAACTCCGGAATATTTTAAAGTAATGAACAAAGTTGACATCATCACAACCACGTTCGGAAAAGCACTCGGCGGTGCGACCGGCGGATGCGTTTCTGGTAAGAAAGAAATTATCGCTATGCTTAGGCAATCCGGACGCCCATATCTTTTCTCGAACGCGCTTATGCCCGCCGTCGTTACCGCTACGTCCAAGGTGTTAAAAATACTCTCAAAAAATACCGAACGCCGCGACAAGCTCGCCGATCTCGCAAAATATTGGAGAGAATCGCTGACAAAAGCAGGTTTTGATCTGAAACCCGGTAATACACCAATCATTCCTATTATGCTCTACGATGCCAAACTGGCGCAAGATTTCGCGCGAGAACTTTTTGAAGAGGGCGTCTATGTCCGGGGTTTCTTCTATCCGGTAGTTGCTGAAGGTCAAGCCAGAATTCGCACACAAATGTCCGCCGGACTCAAAATGACTGATCTTAAAAAAGCTCTCGCGTCATTCGTTAAAGTCGGAAATAAACTCGGGGTCTTGAAATAGACAAAAAAAATACCCACGAACCTTTGAAAGAAGGTTCGTGGGCTTTTGTTACCAATCGTTTTTACTAACACAGTTTTTGAAGTACAAAAAGCAAAAGTCTTCAAAACGGTCTCTGGAAAATATGGCAATATTTTCTTTTACTTTTCTTCTTTCTCTTCGGTGGTATGCTTTACGCATTTCAAGTTGAGATTTTTCGGGATGTTCTTCTTGGAATCTTTCATTCCAATGTCCGGGGATCCACCGACGGCTTCTTGTTGCAATAAAAACAGCTTTTCTACCTACATGCATAGTTACCAGGCTCCATTTTCAATTTTTATTTTTTACGACCAGTCGAATGAGCGCATTCCGCCTTTCACTTTTGGTATATCAAATTCTTCCCAATCTCCATAAAAACCTCTCAAAGAGTGTTTGGCGCGCGCACGTGCGAGCCGATTAAACAAACGACGTATCGTCGTGAGCAGACCTGTGCCCGTCTCACGTTTATCCTGATACCGTTCATTCCAATGAAGAGGTATACCTCGTCGGCTTCTTTTAGCAATATCAACTGCTTTACGCATACATACTCCTTTCTTTTTTACTAATTTGTAATATATACATGATATTAATAAATGTCAAGTGTTTTTTCTATGTGTTCAATGCTAAAATAGAGCCGAGAGCTTACAAATTTGACTTATTAAGTAAAAAAGTCCACAATGAACCTAGAATCTTCATCTTTTCTTCACTCAAAAAAGGAGTATTCAGTGAAAGCGGGACGTGCAAATTTTAATGACGTTACAAATTATCACGAAAAATTCCATACGCTTGATAACATTTTTTGTAAAGATTGCAAAACACCCATATTTGCGAACACCGACATGTTTGACGATAAAGAAAGCCGTTGCAGCAAATGCGACAGAGATATGACAGGATTGACGGAGAAAGCGAAAGACGTGCAGAAAAAATTAAGAGAGGCGAACAGTAGAAATCATAACTACAAGCCGCCTGAGTTATTTATATAGAAATTCTAAAATAGGAGGGCTTCAATGCCCTCCTATTTTTTTTGTTAATTTACAGCACAAGCAAGTTCGGGAAAAATGTGAGCAAAATTCCCAAAACGAGCATGAGAATTCCTCCGACCAAGAGTGAAAGTTTCGAATACTTCTCGCTTTCGTGGATTTTGTTGATTCCGTATAATGCAAATCCAAAAACAACGATATCGTCCGCCATATAGCCGAGCATGTAGATGAACATGTAACCCTGATATTGCCAAAATGACGGGTTATTTAATTCGAGTGTTTTCGTAAAAACCTGCGGAATTCCGATTGAGCATGCGAATTCAATAACGTTGACAGAGAGCGCGATGCCGACAATGCCAAGAGCCGTTGCTATGGTGAGGGGTGAGTTCGCAAGTTTCTGAATACGTCCGCTGATTTTTTCCTGATGCTCGATATCCGTTATATCGCAAGTCACCGTATCTTTAGCTTTTTTCCAACGGTACACAAAGAAAATACCGCTTCCGAGAGATAGTAATCCTACAAGCGGAGTGACAACTTGATCAAGTCCGACAAAATCCCATGTTTTATACCAGAGCGTTAAAATGGAGTAGTACATTATCGCCTCAGCGGCAAGAAAAAGTCCCGCAACATAAAACATTTTTCTACGGCTACCGATCTGCATGAGCGCGATAAGGAACGTAATGAGTACCCACAGAGCACACGGATTGAAACCATCGACGAACCCCAAGGTTGCGGAAAGTGAGAATAGTGAAAAATCTTTCAAATCGGTTTTTCCGATAAAGGGAACGCTGTAAACCATGCTTGGTGTTCCGGGTCCTTCGATCCCGCATTCTTTTGCATTAGCATCACAGCCCGAACCGCTTTTTGAAACAGTTGCGGCTTTCTCATAGGAAGCAAGCGGCAGATCTTTCCCGTTTTTTGCTATTGATACGGCATCAGCAATTTCCTTTCCGGTAACTTCATCCCCACCGTACCCTTGAATGACTTGTCCTCCGACTACTGTCAGAGGAGTCACTTGCGGCAAATCATTTACTGTCGCTATTTTTACAAAAAGCTCTTTCGCTTTCGGGTCTTTTACAATGTCCAAGTACAGAAGCGAAACTTCGGGATGCGCGAGGATATAGGAGGAGAAAAATTTCTTTTCCTCTTTACAGAATGTGCAGTCTTCCCTGCCAAAAAAATAAATATGCGCGGTTACGGAAGCATCTTCACCCTTCGTGGGGACCGAAATGCTCGGATCAGAATACAAAGATACCGCCGATGCAGCACGGGTATCGTCTATCGGCAGAAGATTAATAGCGCCGGAAAACAAAAAACCAAACACACCTGAGACGAGCAAAATCCCCAAAAAAACCACTGCTTTACTTATAGCGGAAATGTTTTCTTCTTCTTTGACCACATTTGTTTTCACGGGAGGTGCAGTCTTTTCATCCGCCGGAAATGGAATTTTTTTCTGTTTATTCTTCTTTTTTGAGGACATGGTATTTGATACGCTTGAATGATAAAAATTATTTGAACACCTTCTTCGCTTCTTCGATCCCGGCTACAAGAGCATCAACATCCTCTTTGGAATTATAGAAGTAAAAACTCGCCCGAGTAACGGCAAATTGATCCATTGATCGGATGAGCGGTTGCGCGCAATGATGGCCGGCACGCGTCGCGATACCGTACCTTGAGAGAACTTCGCTTGCGTCATGAGGATGAATACCTTCGATAAGGAAGGATATCACGCCGGCATTCTTTTTGAAATCAAGTTCGGAAAAAAATAAAATACCCTTTATTTTTGCCATTTTTATAAGAGCGTATTGTGTAATGGCTGCGATATGCTTCTCAATCTTTGTTATTCCAATGTTGGTGAGATAATCACACGCAACGCCAAGGCCGATCGCGCCCGCAATATTCGGTGTCCCCGCTTCAAATTTATTTGGAACGAGCGCGAAAGAAGCATCCTCCTCATTCACCACTTCAACCATTCCGCCGCCGAAAAATCCGGGATGAAATTTTTCTAAGTGTTTCATTTTACCATACAAAACACCGATTCCCGTCGGTCCGCACATCTTGTGTCCGGAAAAGAAAAGAAAATCGCAGCCGATTGCTTTGACATCAACCGCAATATGTCCAACCGCTTGAGTCGCGTCGATCGCGGAGTACGCACCGACCGCTTTTGCCATATCCGTCATCCGTTTCATCTCATTGATCGTGCCCGTAACATTAGAGACACCAACAAAAGCAACGAGCTTGGTTTTCTTCGTGATAAGTTTTTCCGCTTCCTCATAATCAAGTTCCCTCTCTGCCGTCATAGGAATGAGTTTCAGTTTCAGTTTTTTTCGCTTTGCCAATTCTTGAAGCGGCACAAGCATCGAATGATGCTCCATGATCGTCGTAACAATCTCATCGCCTTCATGAAATATATCGGAATTTTCGAGCGCATACACGAGCATATTAGAAGAAGCCGTCGCACTCGCCGTAAAAATAACTTCTCGCGTGTCCGCCCCGATAAATTTCGCCACCTTCGCGCGAGCTTGATCATAAGCCGCTGTAGCCTTCACCGAAAGCGGATACAACCCCCTCGCCACATTCGCCCGATACTTTTTATAGTATACAACTTCCGCATTCACAACAGAAGCCGGCGTCTGCGAAGTCGCCGAATTGTCAAGATATACAAGGCTGTTCCCATTTTTTCCCACAAAAATAGGAAAGTCTTTTTTTATCGTGTTGATATCTAACATAGTGAAAGTATTGTACCAAATTGCGGCAAAAAAGGGAAATTCTTTACAATAGTATTGACAGTAACGCAACAACATACTAGTATTAAAACGGTCGACTCGTATGTCGGGTTATATGTTCAAAACAAAAAAGGAGTACAAAGAATGACGCCGGAATTATATTTCTCAATCGCCATCCCAATTCTTGAAATATTGTCGGTGGTATTATTAGGTCTACTGATATGGCTTATAATATTACCGCTTTTGGAACGGCGCGAAAAAAAACGGATTGCGAAGTACGCAGAGTTTCAGAAGCACATAGAAGAATCTGTTAGACAGGCCGTTACCAAAGTCATCGAAGAACTGCAGAAAAAGGAGTAACGCTCCTTTTTAAAAAACAAAGCACTGTCATCTACGACAGTGCTTTTTTGTCAGTTCTTTATATTTTTTATCTTTTAAATTTTTTCCCCCATTCGAAACACTGGCGAGGAAAGTTTTTTGTTTATTTTTTCGAGAAATTTTGCCTGCCAACTCTCGGGAAGTTTTTCGAGAGGTTTTGCGAGAAAGCCGGAGAGGAGCATGGCTTGAGCACGATACGGCGCGATGCCTCGGAGCGCGGGATAGAAAAAATCTTTGTCGGTAAGGTGGCTTATCGAGAGCGCGTGCGAGGAATTCGATTCGGAACTGGCAATGTCGAGCGACGGAATGGCGTCGACTTCCGCCCCGGATGAGGTTATAAGAAAACGCCCGTCCTGCCTGCCGGTTGCGCCGATAACGCCCGAGCGAATGTCTGAAAGCGCGCGATAGACAATCTTTCCGCCGCCGCCCGCGATTCCGCGCGCAAAAATGTGCGATACTGTATTATCCGCTTCGTGCCGAGCTTTATTGTATATATCGAAATGTTCGTCCGTGCAAAGTGATAAGTGGTATGAGTAACTTTCCGCGCCGTTTTCGGCAAGCGTATCCTCAGTCAAAGAACGAAACATAGACGAGTCGGCGGTGAGATCGTACCACTCCATTTTTCCGTTCGAATATACGCGGGAAATTTTATGAATAAATGCGGAACTGCCGTTAGAAAGTTCGGAAATTGAGGAATAGGTCAAAGAGGCATTCTTTCCGACGACGGCAAAAATATTTTTTCCCGCAGATACCGAATGTTTGCTCTTTACGTTTTCTAAAATTCGGAGAACCGCATCGTCTTCCACTAGCACGACGATAAGATCGGAACCGCTTTTTTCAAACATACTTGAAAATTCAAAAGCGGCGGTACTTCCCTTTTCTGCGATGACAACAAGTCCGTCTCCGAAGCGCGCCAACGATTCCGCAAAATTTCGATCGGCAAAAACCGGAATATTTTTCTCGTTCACCTGTACCGAGAGCGTTTCGGCAATATCTTCGGTATTGACCGCATCAGCCCAAGATAAAACGCGAAGCCCTGCGGGAATTTCGTAGTGATATGCGATAGATCCGTCGGAATGTTCTGGTGCCACTTCCGGCTTCGCCGCGGTGATACCGATTCCGTACGGACGAACGGAAGCAGGCAGACGTTCAGCATCCTCAAGTATCTTTTTGCGCATCAACGCAACCATTTCTTCATACCGTTTAATTATAGTACTGTTTGACATTTGTATTGCAATATTATACTATTTTTTAGGAATTGTAAACCGCCACGGGGAAAAATATGAACAGAGAACAGCGTATGAATCACCTGAGAAAAAAAATACTTTTGCTACTGATCACGAGAAGAATGCTTGGGGTTGAGACAAAAGAAGATTTTTTAAGAAACAATTTGAAAGAAACGGATGAAATGATAAGTGAAGCGCTGCTCTATCTGACGGAAGAAAGCGCGATCACAAAAGTCGGCAATGCCTTTTATGAGCTGACCGAAGAAGGTGCTTCCGACGAAAGTGTATATCTTGCAAATCTGCTTGCAAAAATGTCTATTTGGTGCGAATAAATTTTCACAATCCCGGCTGCAAAGCTGGGAATTTTTTATCCCTGTCCGTTCATTTCCAATTCAATCAATTTATTGAGCTCTATCGCGTATTCGAACGGGAGCGCTTTTACTATAGGATCGACAAAACCTGAAATTATCATGCGTTCGGCTTCATTCTCGGAAATTCCGCGACTCTGGAGATAGAAAATTTCGGCGTCGCTTATCTTCCCCACTTTCGCTTCGTGGGAAATTTCGACTTTATTATTTTCATTTTTTATAGACGGGTATGTATTTGACTGCGATTCCTTATCGAGAATAAGAGCATCGCACACCACAGATGCGCGGCTTCCGGTCGCGTTTTTTGCAATCTTAACCAGTCCGCGATAGTTTGAAATTCCTCCGTCTTTTGAAATGCTTTTTGATCGGATGGTAGATGTGGTATTCGGCGCTGCATGAATCGCTTTTGAGCCGGTATCTTGCACTTGCCCGGCTCCGGCAAACACAATGCCGAGATTGTCGGATTTCGCGCGCTCGCCCAAGAGTACGGACGCGGGATACAGCATCGTTACAGCAGAACCGAGATTGCCGTTCACCCACTGCACTTCGCCGTCTTCATACACGAGCGCTTTTTTTGTATTTAAATTGTACGTATTTTTTGACCAGTTCTCAATGCTTAAATATTTTATCTTTGCGCCTTTGTGAACGAAGAGCTCGACACATCCGGCGTGAAGAGAAGAAGAATTGTAACGCGGAGCCGAACAGCCTTCTATATACTCGACGCTCGAACCTTCGTCAGCGATAATGAGAGTGTGCTCGAATTGCGCCGAACCTTCGCGATTCATGCGGAAATACGCTTGGAGAGGCAGTCCGACTTTCACACCTTTCGGAACGTAAATAAACGTCCCGCCGCTCCACACCGCACCATGAAGCATAGTGAATTTGTGATAGCTCGCGGGAACACACTGCGTCATGAAATATTTTTTCACAAGATCGGGATATTTTTCGAGTGCTACGTCCATGTTCTCAAAAATAACGCCTTTATCGGAAAGCTCTTTTTTGATGCGATGATAGACGACACCGGAATCGTACTGTGCACCGACGCCGCCAAGATAATCGCGTTCCGCCGCGGGAATACCAAGTTTGTCGAACGTATCGGAAATTTCTTTCGGCAATTCTTTCCATTCGGTTTTTTCCGCAACTTCAGGCGAGACGTAATACATCATTTTCTCTAAATCAAGCCCATCAAGCGAAGGACCCCAATCCGGAAGCGGTTTTTCAGTATACATCCGCAGCGCCAAAAGCCGTTTTTCCAGCATCCATTCCGGCTCCTTTTTATCAGCCGAAATCTGCCGAACAAGGGATTCGGAGAGACCTGTTTGAATTTGTAAGTTCGTTGACATATGTAGGTTAATATTATACTATAACGGATGGATTGTAAACCAAAGATGAAGGATCGAGCAATGCTTCACACAACCCCGCACGAAATGGTACTTATGGAAATTAATTGGAACGAAGACCGAAAAAACACGTTCAAAAATCTTTGCAGGAGTTTGCATATCAAAAGATTAGAGCTTGCCTCATTACTGTCCGATTTGCAATTAGTCGGTTGGATTGTTTACGTAAAAGAAAATGAGATATCCGGGTATTACAAACTGACACCACGGGGAATAGTGACAGAAGTTCGCAGATTCCATAAAACCTGGCAAAGATCTACCGAAGAAGTGGAAAAACAAATAGAACGAAGTCGCGAATAGAAAGACATATAGCCCCGCAAACTCGGGGCTGTTTTATATTTCACAACAAAGTGGTAGAATGGTAAACATAAACGAAATGGACAAAGACGATTCACAACTCATCACCGACTATCTCGCCGGAGACGAGCCATCCTTTGAGATATTAATGAACCGGCACATCAAGGCGGTTTATAATTTTGCGTATCGCCTCGTTCCAAAAAATGTTGATATTGATGATATTGTTTCCGAGACGTTTTTCAAGGTCTGGAAAAATCTGAAAAAATTCCGCATCGGTGAAAATTTTAACACGTGGCTTTTTACGATTGCACGCAATACCGCCTACGACAAACTGCGCAAACACAGAAATCTCTCCGTTTCCGATTTTGATAACAACGAAGGCGGCAATTATTTAACAGATACGCTCACAGACGCGGAACCACTCGCTCCGGATGTTTTAGAGCAAGCCGAAAACAAAAAAATTGTACAGAGTCTTCTCGCGCGAATTTCCACGGATTACCGCGAAGTTCTTATCTTGCGTTACCTTAACGAATTCACTTTCGACGACATCGGAAAAATTCTCAATAAGCCTCTCGATACGGTAAAAAGTCAGCATCGTCGCGCGCTTATTCTCATGAGAAAAATGCTGGAAGAAAAATAAAAAAAAGCCTCCGACAGAGCCGAGGGCTTTTCGCACATGTTAACGATAAAATTGTTTATCGAACCAATATGCAAAAGCGAAGGCGGGAATAATCGCCAATATGAGAGGAAAAACAATTGTAAGCATTGCAAGAATGATTAATCCCACCCCATACAATAGCACCGAAAACTTGATTGTTTTCCGATGAATTTCCATGCACCGTATAAACAATTTTCTTACTATTCCACCAATTTCATGTTTCATTTCACTTACTCCTTGCCAGTAGGTCGTAACAATGTCCGTCATAAGTATTACATATTTTGTTACGCTTGTCAAGCTTGTTCACGATAAAGGAAGAAATCTACGTTGTAATGTGCACCAAACAAACACTTCTTTCCGTATATAAAGTATATGGAAAACGATTTTCGAACACTGTTTACTACTGTCGAGAAAATAGAACCTAAAAAAGGTCTTTCTTCGGCGGTCCTTTCACGTATATATAAGTACAGGCAACGTGTCGCTCGGATAAAGTTCGCCATTCTCTCTCTAATATCCGTAGCTTCGGGTACTGCTCTTTTTCCGGTCGTTTCGTATGCTTTGTCGAGTCTTACTGAAACCGGATCTTATGAATATCTTTCCCTCCTCTTCTCTGACGGAGTCGCTATTCTCCCCTACTGGAAAGAATTTGCGTTCACCATCATTGAGACCATTCCCGTATTCGAAATTTCAATGGTACTCGCTGTGACATATGCGCTTCTTCAGTCGCTCAAACTCGCCGTCAAAAACGCACCGGCGGCATTTTATCGTTATAACTAAAACGTATTTGTATGGAATTTAAAAATTTTCTTCAATCGAGTAAATCAAAACATGTCGTCGCAGGTATCGGCATCGCCGTCACCGCGCTTCTTATTTTTCAAGCGGGAGTTTTTGTCGGATTTCGGAAGGCGGGTTTTGCCGGACGCATGGGGGACAATTACTATAAAACATTTGGAGAAAGACGCGATAGTCAAAACCCATTTCCGTCTTTCGGAATGAGAGAGATGATGGATCCATTAAACTCACACGGAACGATCGGAAAAATTGTAAGCGTGGCGCTCCCGGAAGTTATTGTGGCAGACCGTGACGGTATCGAAAAAATCATTCTCGTCGATTCCAAAACCGATATCCGCCAATTCCGCGATACGATAAAAGCGGAACAGCTCAAGACAGGTGACTTTGTCACCATAATCGGCGAACCGAACGACAAGGGTCAGATCGAAGCTCGTCTTATAAGAGTAATGCCGACCCCTCCGGACCGCGTTTTCGAAAAAAATAGCGCGTCTTCAACTAAAACAAATTAATATTCATTTCCATGAAAAAATATTTTTCAAAGTGCAAAATTTACGCGCTCAGCCATAAAAAAACAAGTATCGCCATTCTTCTTATGGTACTCTACTTGGGATATTTCACATACGGAAAAATTACCGACACGAGCAAAGAAACGCGTTATGTGACAGCCGCAGTTGAAAAAGGAACGCTTATCGCTTCCGTTTCCGGGTCGGGGCAAGTTTCCTCATCAAATCAAATTGACATTAAACCGAAAGTTTCGGGCGATGTTGTGACGATCAGCGTGAAAAGCGGGCAAACCGTCAAAGCCGGCGACAGGATTGCAAGCCTCGACGCGACCGATGCGCTAAAAGCTGTTCGTGACGCGGAAGTCAACCTCGAAACGGCGAAGCTTTCCTATGCGAAGCTCGTGGAGCCAAACGACGCGCTTTCGGAACTTCAGTGGCAAAATACTATAGCAAAAGCAAAGGAATCAAAAAAGAGCGCGGAAGATAATTTACAAAAAGCATATGACGACGGTTTTAACAATGTCTCAAACGCCTATTTGCAGCTTCCTGATATTATGACCGGACTAAAAGAGCTTCTCTATAATTCTGACAACGCGCTCGGCGGAAGAAATGGGCAGCAAAATATCGATTATTACACTTCCAGAGCTCAAGATTACACCGTAGTTAACAGCAAAGCGAATCAATATAGAGACGATGTTAATTCAAAGTACAACGCCGCAAGAACCGCCTATGAAGCCAATTTCCAACACTATAAGTCTACCACACGAATTTCAAGCGCGTCAGAAATAGAGGCATTGATCTCGGAGTCATACGAAACAACAAAGATGATAGCCGACACGGTAAAAAGCGCAAACAACCTCATTCAGTATTACAAAGATCAGATTGCTCTCAAGGACGGCACGAGTGCGCCGCTCGCAGACACGCATCTCGCTACTTTAAGCACCTACACAGGACAAACAAATTCTTTCCTTACAAACTTACTCGGGTCGACGAGCGGCATCACTTCAAATAAAAATACGATCGTAAATTCAGACCGCACCATCGCGGAAAACGATCTTTCTTTCAAAAAATTCCAGGCGGGTGCCGATACGCTCGATATTCGCAACGCGGAAATTGCCATAACTCAAAAACGGAACGCTTTGTCCGACACGCAAACAACACTTTCCTACTATTATCTCCGCGCACCCTTTGACGGACTCATCGCAAAAATTAATGTTGAAAAAGGTGATACCGTTTCGAACGGAACTTCAATCGTAACGCTCGTCACAAAACAGCAAATCGCAACCCTTTCCATGAATGAAGTTGACGTAGCAAAGATCAAGACCGGACAAAAAGCAACACTCACCTTTGATGCTGTTGAAGAACTTACTATCACCGGTATCGTATCGGATGTCGATACGATAGGAGCGGTAACTCAAGGCGTAGCTACTTATAATGTAAAGATCGCGTTCGATACCCAAGACGATCGGGTAAAACCGGGGATGACCGTGAGTGCCGTCATTGTTACCGATGTCAAAACAGATGCTCTTATAGTTACGAACAGCGCAGTAAAAACATCATCTGACGGAACGAGAACGTATATTGAAATGTTTGACGCACCTCTCTCAGGATCGACGGGGGCGACCGGTGCAATCTCAAAAACTCCGCCGAAGCAAATAACCGTCACGACCGGAATTACGAACGACACGCAAACGGAAATTTTGAGCGGTTTAAGCGAAGGCGATCTTGTTATCACCAGAACAACGACCGGCGCACAAGCGGCGGCAAAGTCAACAACGGTTAACACCAGAAGCCTCTTTGGAGGCGGAGGAAGTAGGCCGGGGGGGTAATCCTGAAAATATATGATCGAAATTAATAATATAACTAAAACCTTCGTCACCGGAGAAATTTCTTTCACGGCACTCAAGGGTGTGAGCTTTAAAATCGAGGATGGAGAATTCGTTGCTATTATGGGTCCTTCCGGCTCCGGAAAATCAACACTCATGCACATACTCGGGGCACTCGATACTCCGACCTCAGGCACATATCTTCTCGACAAGCAAGATGTCTCTACCCTTTCCGACGACGAACTCGCGGATATCAGAAAAGACAAGATCGGGTTTGTTTTTCAAGCGTTCAACCTGCTGCCACGAACAACCGTTCTTCGAAACGTCATGCTTCCGCTTATGTACGATGAAGGAGTGAGCCGAGAAGATCGTGAAAAACGCGCTCGAGAATCCCTCGCAGCCGCGGGACTTGACGAAAGCCACTTCATGCACCTTTCAAACCAGCTCTCGGGTGGTCAGATCCAGCGCGTCGCCATCGCCCGCTCGCTCGTCAACAACCCAACGCTTATTCTCGCAGACGAACCGACAGGAAATCTCGACACCAAAACCGGAGACATCGTTCTCGGAACATTCCAGAGACTAAATCAGGACGAAGGTCGCACCATCATCCTCATTACTCATGAACAAGATGTTGCTGAACACGCCGACAGAATAATTCACGTAAGAGACGGGATGATAGTAAGCGATTCAAGAAAGCACGAAAAACGAATAAAACACAAAAATAGTAAATAGAAAATTATAACGTCGTTGTGAATTTTTCTATTTTCTTATTTTCCTATTTTTAAATTGCATTTATGACAACCATAGACATCTTAGAAGAAACATACGCATCACTTACGGCGAATAAAGTCCGCACGACCTTAACGATGCTCGGCATCATTATCGGCATCAGTTCGGTTATTGCCATGGTTTCGATCGGGCAGGGCGCTCAATCCTCCATTGAATCAAATATCCAGTCCATGGGTTCCGACCTCATTACCGTCCAACCCGGGGCTCCGAGAACGCAAGGCGCGGGTATCAGAGAAAGCCGCGGTTCCGCTAAGTCATTGACACAGGATGATTCGCTCGCTATTGCAAAGGAAGCCAATCTGGTAAAAGCTGTTGCACCGGAAATTTCTACGCGTTTGCAAGTGACAACAAAAGGTCAAAATACGAACACGACGGTTGACGGCGTCACCTCAAGTTATCCCGCCATAAAAAATCTTCAAATCGAAGAAGGTACGTTTGTTACCGACCAAAACAACAAGAGCTTCGCAAAGGTTGCCGTTCTTGGGCCGACGGTTCAAACTGACCTTTTTGGCGAAGGAGTAAGCGCGCTCGGAAAAACGATCCGCATAAAAAATATCGAATTCAAAGTCATCGGCATTACTAAACTGAAAGGCGGTTCCGGTTTCGGAAGTCAGGACGATATGATATTCATCCCCCTTTCGACGGCAGGACGTTATTTTTCGGGCGACCAATACGTGACGACCATAAATGTGCAAGCGATAGATTCGGACTCTATGGCGGCGGCGCAGCAACAAGTGACGGATCTTTTACTCACACGCCACCACATCGCAGATTCTACGCTCGCAGATTTCAACACGATGAACCTCGCCGACCTTGCTTCGACCGTCTCGAGTGTCACCGGCACTTTTACCACGCTTCTCGCCGCGATCGCTGGAATTTCACTTATCGTCGGAGGTATCGGAATTATGAACATGATGCTTACGACCGTTACGGAGCGCACGAAAGAGATCGGTCTGCGTAAATCCGTCGGTGCAAAAAAACGCGATATCAGCTTACAATTTCTTGCAGAGGCCGTTATGCTCACATTCTTCGGCGGCGTCATCGGTGTCGCACTCGGCTGGCTCATATCATACGGAATTTCAGCAACGGGAATTTTACAAACCTCTATTTCCCTCTCATCAGTTCTTCTCGCTTTCGGAGTTTCCGCCGGGATCGGCATTGTATTCGGATATTATCCCGCAAGAAAAGCCGCAGCCATGAATCCAATAGATGCGCTTCGTTATGAATAAAAAATCGAAAATTAAAAGTTAAAAGAAAAAGGTATGAAAAAACAAACACCAATTTTAATCGCAATCGCGGTCGTCCTCTGCGGGCTTTCCTTTTTCGGAGGGATACAGTACTCGGCAAGCCAAAATGCGTCGAAGAGAGCGCAATTTAGCGGGCAATTCGAAGGTGATATGTCCGGCGGACAGAGGGTTGTCGGAATGCGCACAGGAAACCGCGGAGGCGACGCCAATATGGTTTCCGGTCAAGTTCTCTCCGTAGATACGCAAAGCATCACCGTAAAAGACCGGACGGGCGGCTCAAAGATCGTTTTCCTTGGCAGTTCGACCGAAGTACTTAAATCCGTCACCGGCACACCCGCTGATCTTGTCGTTGGCGCAAACGTCATATCGAACGGCACCCCGAACGCCGATGGAAGCATAACTGCAACAACGATCCAGCTCCGACCAGAAGAACAGACCTTCGGAGGTCCGAACGGGGCACCGAATGGACAATAAAAATTTACAAAAAGAAGCTCCGACCATCAAGGCCGGAGCTTTTGCTAACTATGAGCGAGTATTTATTTCATTGCTTCGAGAACTGCTATTTTATGCGCTTCGAGCATGACTGTTTTACTGCCTTGCAGAGTACGTTCCGCTTCATACGAAGCAATAGCTTTATTCACGATTTGCGCTATTATCTCATCATTTTCAAATTTCGCCAAAAGAATTTTTGCTGCTTCATATGAATCTGTATCGTACACATGTAATTTATTCTCTGTATCAAAATCTGAATTATGGAGCAACATGTATTCGACCAAGTCTTGCCGTAATTTGTGATGCTCTTCTCCGTCAAGAATAGTTAAAGTTCGAACAAGTTTAGCAACAGAGAACGGCCAGTTGTGTTTAACCAACTTTTTATGCAGCACTTCACTCTGGAGAAGAAATTTTACCTGTTCGGCAAACAGCATAACTGAGTAAGGAAAAGGCGCTGTTCCGAGCCGAAATTCAAAATCTTCAGAATACGTGAGATAATGATTCATCCACGCCCCATTTTCATTAAATGCTTCATTACTTAGTCTTACTCTTGCTTGCCGATCACTGATAATTTTATATTTTTCGGGAGCCGAAGAATGTAGCAGCCTATCCAGCGGTCCATAGTTTTCTTCATTTATGCTCCGAAATTTAAAATTGGCGAATAATCTTTCGCAGTAGTAGCTTTCTGTTTTTGCCATACTTTCGAGCGCCTGAATTATATAGTAGTTATACTGTGCGCGCACATGAGGAAGACAAACATCCGGGTGGCGCAATACTGTCTCGATATTCACGAGCAAAAGACGAAGAAAAAACCGTTTTATCTCTTGATTATCACCGGCGGCATCAAGCAAGTTCTTAAAAGTCTCTTCTTTAAGGAAGTTCGATTTAGAGCCGTTCCATTCAAAAGGAATACATTTTGGATCCGGCGAAAGTATGATCGCGGCCGCCCTGGCTTTATAAACGTCGTTGACGTCGGATGAAATGAGATCGTAGAGATCTTTCGGCTGTGTACTCAGTTTAGACCACTGGCTCCAAATTTCGTTATGCTCATTATATTCTTTGGGTGAGCAACCGGAAGTCTCTTGCAAAAGTTCCCTGACATTTTTCACCATTTCGTTGCGCGCTTTGTTTGTTTTTGTTTTAAAAAACATGGTATTTCTCCTTTCTGTATATTATTAGAGTTTAGGAAAAAGACCGCTTTCGCTCTTAGTATTATTGTTGCAATAACGATCCGAAACGATTATATCATATGCCGCACGTTATGTCAATCATGTTGACAATATTTAAATAATACTATATTATAAATTCATTACATTATCATCATTAGTTCATATGAAAACAAAAACATTCGTTTCGTATTTAATGGTATTTTCTT
>Ga0172379_10002196_pt1 | contig 35504 bp, 42 predicted proteins | sample GrowelOW334metaG_FD_119756 | JGI IMG/M metagenome (GOLD analysis project Ga0172379, IMG submission 119756) | Groundwater microbial communities from an aquifer near a municipal landfill in Southern Ontario, Canada - Groundwater well OW334 metaG | ecosystem: Environmental > Aquatic > Deep... | reverse complement strand
TACCTGGCCGCCCTGGCGTTCCTCGCCGCAGCCCTGTTGGCTGTGCCGGCGATGGCGATGTGGCCGGAACAGCGTGGCGCGTTGCGGCAGTTTCACCTGCACGCGAATCTGCTCGGCTTCGTCGGCCTTACCGCCATCGGCACGCTGCAAGTGTTATTGCCGACGGCGGTCGGCCGCGCCGATTATCAGGCCAGCGCGCGTCTGGCGACTGATCTCAAGTTCAGCTGCGCCGGCGTTTTGCTGCTGGCGTTCGGCGCGGCGCTGGCTGTTCCCGGCATGTCGGTCGGATGGGCCAGGCAGCTTGCCGTGATCGGCGCAGTTCTGTTTCTGTTCGCGCCGCTGCGTATGGCCACCTACTGGGTCGCTGCCTACAGCGAGCGCATCGCCAGCTTGCACGGCGCCGCCGCTTCGCTGGCACTGGCCTGTCTCGGTCTGATCGGATTGATGTTCGCCGGCATCGGCCATACCCTGGGGTTCCTCGCCGGCCGCGATGCCATCGCCGGCTTCGTGCTGGCTTTCCTGCTGCCGCTGGTCAGCGGCGCCGCGGCGCAACTCCTGCCGGTGTGGCTTTGCCCCGGAGGAAATGCCCTTGGGGTGCGCCCCGGCGTACAGGGCGAGTGGCATCACCGCCTGCGCGCCCAGCTGGGCCGGTTGGCCGGATTGCGCGCACTGCTGATGGTGGCCGGCGGCCTGGCTGTCGCCTTCGGTTGGCCCCAGGGAGCCTGGCTCAGCCTTGCCGGCGTGGCGTTGCTGTTGCTGGTCGCGGCGCCACCGCTGTTGCGGGTAGCGATGCAGCGCGCGCCTTAGCGGAAGAGCTTGACGTTGTTCCGTCCGTTCTGCTTCGCGAGATACATGGCCGCGTCGGCATTCTTCGACAACTCGTCTTCGTCATGTCCATGCTCCGGATAGACGGCGACGCCGATGCTCGCTGAAATGTTCATGACGTGACCGGCCAGTTCGAAGGGCTGATCCAAGCCGAGGCGCAGCTTTTCGGCCACCGCCAGCGCATCCTGCGCTGACTCGACCGAAGGCAGCAAGACCACGAATTCGTCCCCGCCGATGCGCGCCACGGTATCCGATTCGCGCACGCAGTGCTGCATGCGCTGGGCCGCGTCCTTCAGCAGCAGGTCGCCCACGGCGTGGCCAAAGGTGTCGTTGACCGGTTTGAACTTGTCGAAATCCAGGTACATCAGCGCCAACCGGGTCTTGTCCCTCTTGGCCTTCGCCAGCGCCTGCTGGAGGCGGTCGGTGAACAGCGTGCGGTTGGGCAGGTCGGTGAGCAGGTCGTGGTGGGCAAGATGCTGCACGCGCATTTCCGCCGCCTTGCGTTCGCTGATGTCGGAGAACACCGCGACATGGTATTTGAGGGTGCCGTGTTCGTTGTGAACCTGGTTGATCGACAGCCACTCGACGAAGATCTCGCCGGACTTGCGGCGGTTGCGGATCTCGCCCTGCCAGCTTCCGTGGCTGTCGAGTCTCTCCCACATTTCCCGGAAATACTCCGGCCCGTGCTGGCCGGAGGCGAGCAGGCGCGGATTTTGTCCGAGCGCTTCCTCCCGGGTGTATCCGGTGATCTTGGTGAAGGCGGGATTGACGCTGATGATGCGGTTCTCCGCATCGGTCACGCAGACGCCTTCGCCAACCGCGTTGAGGACCGTCGACGCGAGCAATTGAACCTCTTCCAGCTGGCGGCGTTCGGTGACATCCATGATGACGCCGACCAATCCGATCGCCTGGCCCTGGCTGTCGAGGATCTGCCGTCCGGTGAGATGGCCGACGAATTCGCTGCCATCCTCGCGCCAGTAGTGCCGCTCCAGGTCAACGCTGGGGATATTGCTGGCCATCAGGGCCAGCATCTTCTGCCGGCCGATTTCCCGCTCCGAAGGATGGATGTGGGCGACGTATTCGCTGCCGACCAGGTTCTCCATCGAACAGCCGAACATTTCCGCCATGCGCCGGTTGGCGTGGGTGATGACGCCCTGCATATTTACGTCGAATATCGCCACGCTGGCAGTGTCGTAGATAAGCCTGAGCTGCGCGGCACTTTCCTGTAACGCCTGTTCGGCGTGCCTGCGCTCGGTGACGTCGGTATAGATCGACACGAAGCCGCCGCCCGGCATCGGCGTCCCGCGGATCTCCAGGACGGTGCCGTTGGGCCGGGTGCGCTCGAAAACATGGGGCTGCATTTCTCTGGCGCGCGCGAGGGCTGCGGCAGTCTGTTGGTCGGGATCGCCCTGCCCATATTCGCCGCGCCCGGCGTTGAAGCGGAAGAGCATCTCCAGCGATGGCAGGCCGTCGGCAAAGAGTTCGGGGGGAAACTCCAGCATTTCGCGCAATTTTGCGTTGCAGACGATCATCTCGAAATTCGCCCCGAAGATGGTCACGCCGCTGGGGAGGTTATCGAGCAGGGTCTTCAGTATTTCCTCGGCGCCATCGGCGCCGGCATTCTGTCTTGCGGTGCGGGTTGTTGTCTGCGTGATGAACGAAGGTTCTTCACGGGTTGCCATGCCATCATTCGCTGATGCATTGGTCTTCAAGATTAGGCAATCGCCGAGTTAGGTTTCGAGGCGCCAGGATTTCCAAACTGCATGTTCTGCGTACCGGAAACAACATAACCCGTTACGCAGCGGAGATCAAGCCGAATCTACTACCGAAGGCGTTGCCATGGTGGATATTGAGCAAGTCCACCGGCTTGGCCGCGCGCCGCCGACTCTCGGGCGACATCGCGGCAGAAACCGATCAACGGTGATGGAGTCTTTGCGGGTTCCAGGAAAACAGGGGACGCAACGTCTCGTTGAGCAGCTTGGCCAGCGACGTTAGCGTTCTACCCAGCAGGCGGAAGTAAAGACCCGTGCGTTCCGCCATAATCCCGCTGAGCCTGCGCATTTCGTCGGCGCGCATTTGCCGGGCTTGCCGTTCTATATCAGCGATATCGATTCGATTCATGATGGAACTCCTGTAAATGATGCGGTGCACCACCGCTGATTCGCAGTCTACTAGCGCAGAAATTAATAACAATCCACTAAAAAAACACAACACTTATGAAAAATATTCCATAATAGGCGTGTGAGCCGTGCTGAAGACATTAACGCTTTCGTCGTCTCCGTCGAGTCGGGCGGATTTTCTGCTGCGGCGCGTAAACTCGGCTTGACGCCGTCGGCGCTGTCCAAACTGGTGTCCCGACTCGAAGACCGCCTGGGCAGCCGCCTGTTGCATCGGACCACCCGCCGTCTGCAACTGACTGTCGAAGGCGAAACCTTCTTCAACCGTGTCCGTCCCATCCTCGCCGACCTTGACGGCGCCGAGGCCGAGATCAGGGAAGCGTCGGCCAGTCCGCGCGGGCTATTGCGCCTGCGCTGTGGCTCGGTCTTCGCCTTGCACCAGCTGACCCAGGCCATTCCCCGCTTCCTTGAACAACATCCGGGGATCGCGCTGGATCTCACCATTAGCGATGAGTCGACTGTCGCCTCGGACGAACACGTCGATTTGGCGATCCAGATCGGCATGCCCGCGGAAACCACCGCCGTGGTCCGTCACATCTGCAACGTGACGCGGATCATCTGCGCCGCCCCGGCGTATCTGGAGAAGTTCGGCACGCCGCAGACGCCGGACGACCTGCATCGCCACAACTGCCTGTGGATCACCAGCCTGCCGGCCTTGCGCCGCTGGTCCTTCGATACCGACGAAGGCATCCGCGTGGTGCACATCGACGGCAACGTCATCGCCAACAACGCGGAAATGGTGCTGCAACTTGCGCTGGCGGGAGTCGGCATCACCTGTCTTGCCGATGTCATCGTCGGCGAAGCAATACGCAGGGGTGCGCTGGTGCCGATTCTCGTGGAATGGCATCATGTCGAGCCGGTGCCGCTGGTGGCTAGCTACCCGAGCAGTCGCAACCTCTCGCCCAAAGTGCGGGCCATGGTGGATTTCCTGGTGGCCGAGTTCAGCCATGCGCCGTGGCGTCGTCCCGCAAACGGGTAGAGTCTTCCGACAAATGGCACAATGCGGGATCTGCAAAGTTCGGGTATCGTGAAGACATGTTCAGCAAGATCATCAAACGCAGCCAGCCGGAGGCCCCAGCGGAGCCCCAACCGATGCCCCTGATCGCCGCCGGGGCCGCATGGGAAGGCAGGCTGCAAGCGGCTTTGGGCAACGACCTGGAGTTGCTGGCGCTGGCGATCGAGGCGCCGTCGGTCGATCACAAACTTTCGGCGGTGCAGGCCCTGGCAAGCGAGGACGCATTGAGGAACGCCGAGCGCGAATTCCGCAAGCACGACAGGCGCGTCCATAGCCTTGCCAAGCAGCGTTATGAAACCCTGGTCAAACAGCGTGAGACCCGCGCCAGCGCCACCGCGTTGATCCAGGCTGCCGCGGTGTTGGGCGACGCGCCGATGATCCCGGCCAACCGCCTGGTCGAACTCAACCAGGCATGGGATGCCCTCGATATCGTCCTGATCGACGACGAACAGAAATCGCGTTTCGCCGAATTGCAGGCGAGTCTGGCGGAACTGATGCGCCAGCGCGGTGAGCGCAAGCGCGCCGTCGGCCGCTGGTCGGCCGCTGCCAAGCGCGCGCTGGCGGATCTGACCGCAGCTGGCGGCGGCGCGACCATAGCCGGCAAGGCGCCGCAAGAGCTCGCTGGCGCGCTGGCTGCGGCCGGTGAGCAAGCGCGCGCCGCCCTGGCGGCGATGCCGGACGGCGGCACCCCGCCGGCCACTGATGATGTGGTCATCGCCGAACTCGGCGCAGCCATCCAGTCGGCCTTGCAGGATGTGGCGCCGATTGCGGCCAGGCTGACGCTCCTTGTCGAGTTGCGGGAATGCCAGGCGCCGCCTGCCGATCCCAGCGGTGAGCAATCCGGCCCGCGCGCGGCGGCCACTGCAAAGGCGGCAAGCGAGCGCTGGCAGGCGTTGCCGCCGGTCGCCGATGCGCGCATCGGCGCCGCGCTGAACGCCCGATTCGAAGAGTGGCGGTTTCTCCAGGATGCAGCGCGCAAGAAACTACAACAGGAAGACCGGCTGCGCATCAACGCCAAGGACAAGGCAGTGCTACAGGCACGCATTCAGGCCTTGACTGAAACCGCCGACGCGACCGAAGCCGCGCTCGCCGCAGGCCACCTGGCCGAGGCCGGCAAACTGTTGGCCAAATTGCAGGCCGACACCGCCAATGGCGGTGCCAGCGCAGCGCTACAGACCCGCATCGGCGCATTACAGGCGGAATTCTCGCGCCTCAAGGGTTGGCAGCACTGGGGCGGCGGACGGGTGCGCGACGATCTGGTGTTGGAAGCGGAGGCGCTGGCCGCATCCACCGTCGTGGCGGAAGGCGCCCGCCCGGTCAAGCTGCCGATCAAGCAGCTTGAGAACGACATCGAGCAACTGCGGGTGCGCTGGAAGGAACTGGACCGCCTGGGCGGCGCGACCAGCAAGCCGCTCTGGCAGCGTTTCGAGACGGCGTTGAAAGCCGCCTACCTGCCGGTGGCGGCCCACCTGGCTCGTCTGAACGAGGCGCGCCAGGATAATCTGGCCGCCCGCAAGAATCTGCTGTTGGCGCTGGATGCCGTCGAGGTGGTTGCAGATGGCCAGGGAAAGGTGCCGGACTGGAAGGAGATTGCACGAGCGCTGGCCCATTTTGAGACCGAATGGCGCAAGCTGGGCCCGATCGAGCACACCGTGCCGCACAAGGCGCGTGCCGCCCTGATGGAGCGCATGAAAGCCGGTGTGACTCGGCTGGACGGCCCATTGCGCGAAGCGCAGGCCGGTGCCGAGGCGCAACGCAGGCAGTTGGTGGTGCGCGCCCAGGCGTTGAGCGCGGATGCGCAAGGCCGCGACCTGATGGCCAGGCTGCGCGAGTTGCAGTCGCAATGGCAAAGCCATGCCAAATCGCAGCCGCTGCCGCGCCGGACCGAGAACCAGTTATGGGCGGAGTTCAGGGCGGCCACCGATGCCGTGATGAGCCAGCGCGAAGCCGCGCTCAGCGCCCGCGACGCCGGCTTCAAAGCCAACCAGGCGACGCGCGAGGCATTGATCGTGCGGCTGGAAGAGATTCAGCAGGACACGCCGCCGGCCGACATCAAGCGCGTCCTGGCGGCGGTCGACAGCGAGTGGCGCAAGGCTGGCGAAGCGCCGAGGAATCAGATGGCCAAACTGGAGTCCAAGTACCGCGCGGCACGCGAACACGCGCTCGAACATGTGGCGGGCAGCGCGCAGCGTTCCTGGAGCCGCTGCTGCGACGCGCTGGTCGCCAAGCTGGCATTGTGCGAGGAGCTCGAATCAGCCACTCCGCCGGCCGACAGCGAGGCCCGCTGGACTGTCCTGCCCGCCCTGCCGGCGCGCTGGGAGCAGGCGCTACAGGCGCGCTACAAATCCGCCTGCGAACAGCCGGGTGGCGGCCACCAGAGTCGTGGCGGCGAACCGCTGGACCAGCTACTGCTGCAACTGGAGTCGTCGCTCAACATTCCCTCGCCCGAAGCTTTCCAGATCGCCAGGCGCACGCTCAAGCTGCTGGCGATGAAGAACGCCATGGAAGGGCGCAGATCGGCGACGTCCGCCGTGCCGGATATCGAAACGATGACGGCGGCGGCATTCGGCCACACCCACCTCGACGCCGACCAGCACAGTCGCCTCGAGTCCATCGTTGGCGCATTGCGCAAGTCGGGAATAGCCGGTCCTCGCGTATAGCCTGGCCCGCGGCGGATGCTCCGTTCAGACCTGGAACTTGTCGACTGACGACTTCAGGGCGATGGCCAATTGTTCCAGGCGATCAGCCGACTGGGAAACCTCGCCGACTGCCGCGCTGTTTTCTTCAGTCATCTGCGCGATTTTCTCAACGTTCTTGGCGATCTGCTCGCCGCCGGAAGTTTGCTCTCTCAGGGCATTGGAGATGTCCTGGATGGCATCCATCACATGGTGCGACGCGGCCTGGATGCGCGCGATGGAGTCGCCGGTCCTGGCGGCCATCTGGACTCCTTCGCTGACCTGATCGCGACCGTCTTCCATCTGGTTAACGGCGCTCTGTGTGCCGAGTTGGACGGCATCGATCATCGTCGCGATTTCCTTGGTCGATGAGGTTGTCCGCTCGGCGAGTTTGCGTACTTCATCGGCAACGACCGCGAAACCGCGTCCCTGCTCGCCGGCGCGCGCCGCCTCGATGGCGGCGTTGAGCGCCAGGAGATTGGTCTGGTCGGCGATTTCCTTGATGACGTTCACGATGCCGGAGATCTGGTTCGACTGATCGCCAAGCGTCTTGATGACGTCGCTCGAACGGGTGACGGACTCGGCGATCTTGTTGATCTCGCCGATGGTGTTCTGCACCAGGCCCTTTCCTTCAGTGGACAGTTCGCCGGTCTCTTCAGCGAGTCCGCGGGCGCTATTGGCGCTGTCGGCGACGTGACTGATGCTGACCGTCACTTGCTCCACCGCAGACGCCATCGAGGCGGCCGCCTCACTCTGCTGGGATGAACTTTGCGATACCTGCTGCGAGCTGGCGGCGAGGCTGCGCGCCGCGTCGGCAACCTGATCGGCGGCTTGGCGCGACTGGGTAATGGTCTTGCGCAGGTTCGATTGCATTTCTCCGATTGTCCACAGCAGGCTGGAGTTGTCGCCGGGCGCGACGGCCAACTGTATCGTCAGGTCCCCGTCCGCGATACGATGTGCCGCATCCATCATGATCAGCGGCTCGCCTCCCAGGCGGCGCATGATTTCCCGAACCACCAGCATCATCGCCAGTGCCGCCAGCAGCGCGCCGCCGCCGGCCATCAGCAGCACCAGCCAGCGTACCTGCGCCGAGCTTCCCTGTAGCGCCGCCAGGGTGTTGTCGGCGTATGCCGACGCCACCTTGACGGTGGCGTCGACGCCGTTGCGATGAGCCCGGTAGAACCTCGACAGGTCCGCGGCAAGTTGATGCGTCCGTGCGCCGTCTCCCTGCTTGACTGCGGCAACATAGTCGCCGAGCGCCAGTTTCCAGAAGCTGTCCGCAGCCTGCTTCTGCTCGCCGAGCAGGACCTGCTTGACCGTGGAATCCAGAGTCACTTTTTCCCAAAACACATTGCGATCGTCGTAGTCTTTCTTCAAGGCAACGAGTTTCGCCAGGAGGACCGGTATTTCCTCGGCCTTCGCTTCCTGGAGCTGTAGTACCGTCAACTCCGCTTCCAGAACATAAAGCGGCGGAGGCAAGATGTCGGCCACCACATCCTTGCCCTGTCCCATGCTGTCGGCGGCGGTTGAAATCGAGGCAACGGCAATCCATACCGTGACGGCAACCGAAACCAGCAGCGCGACGGTGCCGGCCAACATACCCACCAGCTGCGATTTGACAGTCAGTTTCTCTAACATGGTTATGCTCCAGGCAGCCCGTGATCATGATCGACTACCATATAGTAAGTACCTATTTTCAGGTAGTGTCAATACTGAGCGAAACATACTGAGCGAAACCGCCTCGTCGCCCCGTGAGCCGCTACTGGCAGCGGGATCCTTCAGTTTATTGTGGAGGCGCTGCTACCGGCGCCGCATCTTCGGCGGGTGCGGTTTCCGCAACGGGTGCGGTTTCCGTAGCAGGTGGCGGATCTTCGGTCGGCGCTTCCTCGCCAGGTGGGGCAGCTTCCGTGGCCGCCGCTTCTTCTGCAACGGGCGCCGGCGTCGCAGCCGGAACCGGCTTCGCCGGCGGAGGTTCGGCCGGGCTGGGGGCCGCGCCGTAGCGCGCGCTCTTGGGGATGTACTTCAGGAGGATATTCTTGCTGTCGCCGATGAACTTGATGAACTGTATGCCCAGGCGGAAGCCTCCCTGCTTCCCCGAAAGGACGTTGTTCACCACCTTGCCTTGCGCCTCGAACACCAGCTCGGGGTTGTCTTCAATGCCGGTGTGTATCAACAGATACACGGTGACAAGGTGATTGGGTGAAATGTTGCGATGGCAAATTACCGAGACCCCGTCGCTGCTGATGTCGCTGGTTGTGCCTTGAGTGGTCACCCGCTCGCCGCTCGCATCGGAGACGATGGCACTACGCCAATGGACCACTACCCGCGGACTCTTTCGGCTATCTTCCATGATTCAGCATGTTGGCATGAGCAGTCGCCACAGTTCAGTTTATAGCAACGCGCCGGAATTAGGGTCAATTCCGGTGTTGTCCCGGATAATCCCTGCCTGGCGGCGCCGGCCGCGCGCCGTTCGCACCCAACGAAATACCGCTTTGACGCATCGATAACAATCGGAAACAATAAATCACATCTATGGCGATGCCTTCTGTATATATTTCCTGGCGTAGTTGAATCAAGGTACGCGACAGCCTGGGATTTCTTCAACCTTTTTGCTCGAATGTCGCGAGCAAGTCGGTCAGTGCTCTAACACCGACAGCCGGTGGCTCCAATCTCCCTCCTCGAGGAGCGCGACCGGCGTTTTTCCAAGTCGCCCGGTATCAACCGGTAGTTTCAACGGTCGCCGCTACGGTTGAAGGCAGACCATAGACAATGGCCTTGGGCATGTATCGCTCCAGAATATTCTTGCTCTCTCCCGCGAACTTGAGAAACTGGATGCCGACGCGAAACCCGCCCTGTTCGCCCGATAGCACGCAATAGACGACTTTCCCCTGTGCCTCGACAACCAATTCCGGATTGTCCCGGTTGCCCGTGCGGATCAACAGACAGACCGTTACGGCGCGGTTGAGCGGGATGTTGCGATGACAAATCACCGACACCCCCTCGCTGCTGATGTCGTGGCTGATGCCCTCGATCGTCGACTGCTCGCCGTTGGCCGCAACGACAATCGCGCTGCGCCAGTGGACCAAAACCCGCGGGATCTTTCGTTTGTCTTCCATGAGTCAATATGCGTGCGTAAGCAGACGCCACAACAGGATTTATAGCCGTGAGACCGAACTAAGGCCAGTCCCACCCTTGCCCGGGATCTGCCATCGATTCGTCCCGCCGCCGGTGCGGATGCAATTTCCCTGTCACCTGCTACGCTTCCAGTACGTGGAATGAGGGCCTCCGCTTCGAGTGCTTTCCCGACTGAAGCCATTCCCTTCCATTCCTGGGAGTTCCGATGAATCCGATTTGGATCGTTCTCTGGGCGCTGTCGATCGTCCCATGTTTTATCTACATCCTGGATCAGTTGAGGGATATCCATGGCTATGTCTCGCCCCGGGATTCGGTCCTGGTCCTGTTGCTGCTGGCGAGTTCCATTCCCATCCTGAACATCCTGCTGGTGATCGCGGTCTGGCTGGTGGGCGCGGATTCAGGTCTTGATCGCAAGGACCGGTAGTCTCCGTTGTGCCGGACGGTGTCCGGCACCGCAGGCGATGTCACCGGGGCGCAGGCAATCTGCTACCGCGATGCGGTTTCCGCCGCCGCCGGCTCGATCAACTCCGCGCCGTCGTTGGCCGGACTATTCACCTGCCGACCGACCGGGTACGCCTCTATCAGGCGGTCCGGGTAAGGCTGTAGCATGCGCTGCAAGACCCCCACATCGGTCAGGCCCGAGTCCAGCCAGCCGCCGTAATCCTCGCGCCGGATGATCGCCGGCATGCGTGTGTGAATTCCGGCCAGGAGCGGATTCGGTTCGGTGGTCAGGATCGTAAAAGTCTGAATCTCGCCTTCCGGTCCCCGCCAGTGCTCGAGCAAGCCCGCCATGCCGAACGGCGATTGGTCGCGCATGCGGATCAGATAGGGCTGTTTCTTCCCCGCCACGCTCTTCCATTCGTAGAAGGCATCCGCCGGTACCAGGACGCGGCTCTTGCGGAACGCCTGCCGGAACATCGGTTTGATCGCCGCCGTCTCGGCCTTGGCGTTGACGGGCCGGTTGAACTGCGCGGGATCCTTGACCCAGGCGGGAATCAGGCCCCAGCGGGCCATCACGAAGTGCCGGTGTCCGGCTGCATCCTGGCGTACCAGCGGCAGGACCAGCGATGGGGCAATGTTGTACCTGGGTGGAAAGTCGAAATCGTCCTCCGCCTGGAATTGATCGCGATGGCGCGTATGAGGTCCGTAAATGGCGTAGCGTCCGCACATGGCGCTATCTTAGCGCGGATGACGCGGTTCCCGGCTACCCCCTTACAGCCGCAGCTATTGCAGCCTGCTTACAGCGCCTTGGTCGCACGCGTGAAAGCCACCGGCCTTTGAGTTCTCAGCCGATCCCGCAGGTAGTCGATCCCGTCGTTCTTGAATTCCAGAAATGCGAAGCCCAGACGGAAACTTCTGTTGGCCCCTGAATAGACCACATCCAGCTGCCGTGCCCGGATCTCGATCAGCTTCGGCCGCTCCTTGCGGCTCAGCGGCGGAGGCGCCAGCAGAACGATGACCGGCGATTTGGACTTTTGCAGATTGATGTCCGTCAGCATCCCAGTGCCCGCCAGCGACAGGTCGTGTGTGCGGCCATGATAGGTCGGCCGCCCTTCCTGACCATCGAATACGACCGCCATCTTCCAGCGCACCAGGTAGCGGTCGGTGCTGCGAACGTCGCTCAGGAACGGCGTCGTTCCCGCTACGCTGGCGGGACTCGCATCCTCCGTCGAGAATTGCGACACATCCGCCGTGCCCGGCTCTCCCAACCACCAATCGTCGTTCGATACTTGATCGTTCATTGTTAAGTCCCCCGAAAGTCGGGTCGGTGCGAGACCCTGGAGAGCCAACTCAACGGCCATCCCGTATCTGGCCTAGCGGGCGGCGTATTTATTATAAGTATTATTGAGAATTAAAAGATATAGGCAGCAATGATCGCCCTCTTGCTTATGGGGATTACGGCATTGGACTGGATGATCACCTCGAACGAAACCCGCAACGGATCAGTGCTTCCATTGCGACCCACGGCTTCGGTGTTACTCAAGCGTGGTGGAGACTCGGCGTTGGGTTTCCATGTTCAGGCCGCCATTGCCCTATGAGCGTTATGCCTTATCGGCAGGCGTTCCTCGCCAGAAGCCCGTCCAGGCGGTTTGCAAAGGCCTTCCGGTCCGCGGCCGAGAATGCGGCCGGGCCTCCAGTCTCGACACCGCCGCTACGCAGGCCTTCCATGAAGTTGCGCATGGTCAGCCGCTCCTGGATGTTGCTTGCATCCAGCAAGTCACCGCGGGGATCGAGGACAATTGCACCTTTGGCAATGACCAGCGCCGCAAGCGGTATATCCGCGGTCACCACAATATCGCCCGCCTCGGCGTCCTGAGCGATTCGTTGGTCGGCGACATCGAATCCGGAGGGCACCTGAAGCGCCCGTATCCATGGTGAGGGGGGTACCCGGAGCATCTGGTTGGCGATGAGCGTCAAGCAGACCTGTGTCCGATCCACGGCTCGGTAGAGAATGTCTTTGATGACAGCGGGACAGGCGTCGGCATCGACCCAAATCTTCATTGCGTCGCGGTCCTTAACAGCGTGATACGGCGGCGACACATCGAATTGCCAATACCATCGAGAGACGACAATCCAAGCGAAGTAGGCAGGAGACAGGTTATCATTTCCGCACACCAAGGCAGCCAGGGAGTCCCATGAAGAAACTGAAGAATGAAGGAGCGTTATTCAAAGAGGCGTTACTCGCCGGGATGAAATATGCCGAGGGCCGAAAGGCCGCCGAGTTCGAGCCCACCGATTCGGTGAGTGAGCGGCTCCTGTATATCTATCGGCTGCTGGTCCATGACAAGCTCATGCAGCCGCTACCGGAGGACCAGGTCGCGGAAAAGTCGATGCGACACAAGCTGTCCCTCTGGTACGCCAAGCAGTTGCCCAAGGATCATCCATTGCTGAAGTAGCCCATCCTATGCAAAGCGCAGACGTATCCAACACTTCGACTGAAGTTATCAGCGTAGCGTAGTATTGTATCGACTGCGGCAGAGCAGCGTCGTCGGCACAGCCTGACCAATGCTGAATGGGCCCAGGAGGGAACGGTTATGACCAACAAGATTTCGGTTGTGGCGTCCGAGGTGCGAGTGAATGACCACGTCTATAACGGCACCGGAACCAACTCCCATCCGACCTTCGCGTGGGAAACAGTCACTGAAATACGTCACGACGATGGCCTGATCCTGCTGATCACCGGCAATCAGAAGGGGCCGCACGGTGAATTCTGGCTCGAACCCGACGAGCAGATCGTGGTGATCCGCTATCCCGAACCAGTCGCAGCGGTAGCTACGTCAGCGAAACCGGGCACAAAACATTAACGATGCTGTTGTCGGCGACAAAGGACAACGGACAACCGACAACCCGCTTGGCGTCCTCGATCTCCAGCCCGGCCGATCCTGACAAGGCGAAAAAAACCCGCCATGGTTTCCCAGGCGGGTTGAGTCCTTCGTAACGAAGGAGGATTACGCTTTCTGGATGTTGGAGGCTTGTTTGCCCTTCGGTCCTTGTGTCACCTCGAACGAAACCTTTTCACCCTCCTGCAGTGACTTGAAGCCGGGCATATTGATTGCGGAGAAATGGGCGAAAAGATCCTCGCTGCCATCCTCCGGCGATACGAAGCCAAAACCTTTAGCGTCGTTGAACCACTTAACTGTTCCTAGTGCCATGAAAATTATTCCTTAAATTAATGCAAAAACCAAAGCGTCACGATGACGCTCTGGGGGGTATGTTTGTGCTGCAACTTCGCAACAGATGCGGAAATTGCCAAGCGGAGTTTCGGAGAATTGAAGGACTACGGGGGGCTTTCGACAGTGCAGAGATATTGACACGACAAACACCCAGTACTTGTACGCACTATCCTTCCAACAGTCAAGGCTTATTGTCGTCGGTTTATTGTCGTCGGTGCGGCGTTGGCAGCCAAGAAAGCTAGACTGACCATCACTGCCTGACCGATCAACTAGGGAGCAAAACGTCGGACTGTCACCAGTTGCGCTCATTGACGGTCAACAAACGGGTTACGGACTCGAAGTGTGCGATCGATGACCTGCCCATCCTGGAAGTCCTCGGAAAGCAGTGTCTTGCACCGCGCCTCCAGTGCCGAGGCAGCGATCATTGCATCGTATATGGACAATTGATACCGTTCGGCGAGTTGCAGGCCACGTTCGTGGGTTTCCTCCGTCAGAGGAGTTACCGTGCAAACCTCGCGAATCGGCTTGAGCGCTTCCCGTACCTCAGCGTGTGACATCTTCAACTTTCGGGTTGCGATCGAGGCGAATTCATTCAGCACCTGTACGCCGATGTGCCCGCCCTTGCTCAGAATATCCTCCGCCCTGTCTGCTTTGGAACTGTCGCCAGAAAACAGATAAATCAGGACGTTGGTATCGAAGAACTGTTCAGCGGCGCTCATGCGCTTCCAGGCGATCGAATACAAAATCGGCTGGGAGACGCCCCCGGAATTTCCTCAGTCGCGAAAGCAACTCCCGGTTTGATGCCTTCTTCTTGACATCGAATGAGTGCTCGCCGGCAACCTGGATTTCAATATCGTCGCCTTCCTTCAGATTCAGCGCTTCGACCACAACGGCGGGGAGCCGCACGGCCAAACTGTTGCCCCACTTGGCGACTTGCATGACAACCTCCATCGCTTGGATATACATTTATTATTGTATATCATTTGAGCGGCAATGCGGGCTCAACTGGAAAGCAACACTCCACAAACGACGACGGTCACAGTTTTCCAATGGCCTTCGATATATATCGGCTTGACCCGCGCCTCTGACTTTGGCGACGCAGATTCTTTCATGCTTGCGAGTCACGGAACAGCGGTGTTACCCTAGTGTTACCGAACGGCAGAGAGGTGCCCGACAATGTCCACCACATCACTGAAACTTTCCGACGAACTCAAGCAGCGGGCCGTTGCCGCAGCCGAGAAGACAGGGGTGTCGCCGCATGCGTTCATGGTCCAGGCGATAGAGCAGGCGGCCACCGCGGCTGAACGGCGCGCCAGTTTCGTCGGCGAAGCCCAGGCGGCACGGCAACAAATGCTGAAGACTGGCAAGGGCTACGCTGCGGGCGAGGTTCACGCCTATCTGAAGGCGCGGATCGCCGGCAAGAAATCCGCGAAACCGAAAGCCAAGTCTTGGCAAAGCTAAGCTATTCGGCGCGAGCGCTGGCCGATCTCGAAAGGTTGACTGACTTCCTGGTCGAGTCCGATCCTGCGGTGGCAGAGAACACGCTTGGCTTGATAGCGGAAGCCGTTGAACTGCTGATTCGCCATCCGCTGATCGGCCGCCCCGTGGAGCATCCCTTGCGGGAGTTGGTGATATCTCGCGGACGGACCGGTTATGTGGCCCTCTATAGCTTCGAGGAAGATCAGGACGCGGTGTTGATTCTGGCGATCCGGCACCAACGCGAAGTCGGCTATTTGGGGGACGATGAGGACTGAGGCAGCATGGATATGATCCGCATTCTGCGAGGGCAGCCCTGCCGCACACTTACTCTGCGACTCTTGCCGACAGGAACAACAGCAACGGGTTATCCGGCGATGCCTCGAAGCCGAAGTTCCGGTAGTACCCTGCCGCCTGCTCATCCAGCGCATCGACGAACAAACCAATCCCGCCCGCCTCGGCGTAGATGCGTTGCGCCCGTGTCAGCGCATCGACCAGCAGCAGTTCGCCCAGCCCCTTGCCCTGATATTGCCCATCGACGGCCAACCGGCCCAGCCGCACACCGGGAATGCGACGCGGCAACTTCTTGCGCCAGGGTTCCGGCAGATGCCGGTTCTCGAGTTCTGCCAGCGTCAGCGCGTAATAGCCGCAGATGCGGGTTGGCGCTTCCTCGCGAACGGCGACGAAGGTCTTCGACAGCCCCTTGTCCTGATGCTGACGGGCGACCTGCCGCAGCCAGTCATTCAGTTCCTGGCGGCCGCAGTCGAAGCCCTGCCGGTCATGGTCTCCAGCTAAAGGTCGTACCAGCATCGTCTTGCCTGGCCTTCTGGTAACGCTTCAGGGCGGCCTTCAGCCTGGCATTCGGCTTGGGCGGATTTTCCATCAGGTCGAGCAACCAATTCCAGTCGCGCGGCGACAGGCGGATGACTTCTTGCCGCTCGATGACTTCCTGCGCCTCTTTCAGCGCAGCCTGCACCAGAAACTGGTTGACCGTGGCGCCCGTCAGTTCGGCGGCACGGCACAAGGTTTCATAAACCTCGTGGGGCACGCGAGCGCCGATGCGATCCTGCTTGGCAATGGCGGTTCCCATCATCACCTCCTACGTTGATTTGAGCAGCTATTGTATCAGTGTCGCCAAAATGGCGCCAACGTTTCAAGTCTGGGACGATCGGATAGAGCTTGGCTTCTTCCCAGACCCCGAGCCATTTGACGCGATGGCGTGCTAAACTATTCTTACCATGTAAGATGAGGTTGCCGCCATGCTGATCGTGACCGTTTCCGATAAGGGCCAAGTCGTTATTCCGGTGGAAATCCGGCGTCGCCTGGGCATCACTCCGGGTTGCCAGCTCGATTTCAGCCTGGAAGGCCATGTCATCCACGCCGAGGTGAAGCGCCCGGTTGTCCAAACCAACGTCGAAGACGGCTTCGGCATGCTGGTTTGCGAGCGGCCCGGCAAGCGCAGGCTGGCCGATTTCGATGTAGCCCTGGCCATGCGGGAATCTAAAGATGATAGCCGTTGATACCAACATCCTGGCGCGCTTCTATGTGGATGACCCGGCCGACCCCGAGGCAGCCAGACAGCGCAAGATTGCCCGCCGTCTTCTGGCTGAATCTCCCGAAGTGTTCGTGCCCCTGACGGTGATACTCGAACTCGAATGGGTTCTGCGCGCCTTCTATGGCTTCGCGTCCGAGGACTTTGCGCGGGTCGTCAAGCATCTGCTTGGCTTATCCAACGTCAGGGTCGAGGAATGGCCGCGCATCGCCGATGCCCTGGCCTGGCACGCGGATGGGCTGGACTTCGCCGATGCGCTGCACTTGCTGGCCAGCAGCCGTTGTACGGAATTCATGACCTTCGATGACCGCCGATTCGCGCGCCGCGCCAAACGTCTGAAAGTCACGCCGGCAGTCGTTGTGCCTACCAAGTAGCCAACTGCTCAATCTGGGTCGCCACTGTCCCGCTTGGTATGCCCCCAAAGATATCCCCAAATGCCCCCGGATTGCAATAGCCTTGATCGGACTGCTTTGGACATGAAAAAGGCCGGAAGCCTTGATTTGACCGGGCTTGCCGGCCTTCTTTGGACTGCGTTGGACTTGTTACTGGTGGAGAAGAGGAGGATCGAACTCCCGACCTCTGCATTGCGAACGCAGCGCTCTCCCAGCTGAGCTACTTCCCCACACGAGGCGCGCAGTATACCAAAATCCGTCGCAGGCTGCCTTCAGGTTTCGTCGTCTTCGCCGGAACCGCAGGCGGCGCGTTGTAGGCGGTCGGCGACGGCGAACCAGGCTGGAGTGGCGGGAGGAGCTTCGATGAGCAGTAGGTCGTAAGCCGCCTCGTCCAGGCCGCGCAGCGTGGCGTAGAGGTCGTGGGCATAGGTGGCGGCATCGGCTGGCGCGGCTTGCCAGGTCAAGTTTTTTGCGACGACAGGCTTTGCGCTATGGGCCAGGACGGCGACGTGCTGGCCGGTACTCAGTTCGGCACCGATGGCGTCCGCCAATTGCGCGCCGGCGACGACGCGCAGCGGCGTGCTCGGGGCATAGTGCGCGGCATGCGAGCCGGCGACTCGCGGTGTGTCGCTAGTGGTCGCTGCCGTCGGCAGAGCTTCACCGAGCACCCGGGCAATGTCTGCGGCACTGATGGCGCCGGGGCGCAGAACGCGCGGCGTGCCGCCCGACAGGTCGACGATGGTGGATTCGATGCCGACGGTACAGGGTCCGCCGTCCAACACCAGTTGAACAGCAGCGCCGAGTTCGGCGATGACGTGGGCGGCGCTGGTCGGGCTGATGCGGCCGTAGCGGTTGGCCGACGGGGCTGCGACGCCACCGTGGAAGGCGCGCAGCAGCGCCAGCGCCAGCGGGTGGTTGGGGACGCGCAGGCCGACGGTATCCTGGCCGCCGGTGACGGCGTCGGGGACGTGGGGTTGGCGCTTGAGGATCAGAGTCAGGGGGCCGGGCCAGAAGGCCGCGGCGAGTTTGCGCGCGGCATCCGGCACCTCGCGTGCCCAGGCGTCGAGCTCTGTGCCATCGGGCAGGTGCACGATCAGCGGGTGGTCGGCGGGGCGGCCCTTGGCGGCGAAAATCTTGGCGACGGCGGCGGGGTTCAAGGCGTCCGCGCCGAGGCCGTACACCGTCTCGGTGGGGAAAGCCACCAGTTCGCCGGCGCGCAGCAGCGCGACTGCGCGCGCGATCTCGGGCCTGTCTTGCATGGCGGAAGCTGTCGGCCCGTCTGCCTTCAAGGCAGATCGGGCAGGGTCTTCGCCAGCACTTTCTTGGTTTGAGCCGTGCGGAAATCCGCCAGCTTCTTGGCGATCTTGGCGTCCTTCAGCGCCAGCATGGCGACCGCGAACAGCGCGGCGTTGGAAGCGCCGGCCTCGCCGATGGCGAAGGTGGCGACGGGGATGCCGCTGGGCATCTGCACCATGGAGAGCAGGGAGTCGAGGCCTTGCAGGTGCTTGGACGGCATCGGCACGCCGAGCACCGGCAACTGGGTCTTGGCGGCCAGCACGCCGGCGAGGTGGGCGGCGGCGCCGGCCGCGCCGATCAACACCTGGAGGCCGCGTCCGGCGGCGCTGCTGGCGTAATCCAGCGCCGCGTCTGGGGTGCGGTGGGCCGACAGCACCTGGGCTTCATAGGCGATGCCAAAGTGCTTGAAGGTCTCGGCGGCGGCGCGCATCACCGGCCAGTCGCTGTCCGAACCCATCACGATGCCGACCAGGGGTTTCTTGACCATGTTCTTTTCCTTATGGGGCTTCAACAGTGCGCTCCGCGGCTTCGATGGTGTTGGCGAGCAGCATGGTGATGGTCATCGGGCCGACGCCGCCGGGCACCGGGGTGATCAGTCCGGCGACGTTCTTGGCGGATTCGAAATCGACGTCGCCGCACAGCTTGCCGCCTTGCTCGGGCGGCAGGCGGTTGATGCCGACGTCGATGACGGTGGCGCCCGGCTTGATCATGTCGCCGGTGATCATCCTGGCCTTGCCCACCGCGGCGACCAGGATGTCGGCGCGCAGGGTGTGGGCTTTCAGGTCGCGCGTCTGCGAATGGCAGATGGTGACGGTGGCGCTCTGTTGCAGCAGCAGCATGGCCATCGGCTTGCCGACGATGTTGCTGCGGCCGACGATGACGACCTCCGCGCCTTTCATGGCGACCTTCTCCGACTTGAGCATTTCCATGACGCCGTAGGGCGTGCAGGAGATGAAGCGCGGCTTGCCCTGCATCAGCGCGCCGACGTTCTCGGCGTGGAAGCCGTCGACATCCTTGACCGGCGCGATGGCTTCGAGCACGGCGTCGCTGTCGAATTGATTGGGCAGCGGCAGTTGCACCAGGATGCCATGCACCGTCGGGTCGGCATTGAGTTCGGCGATGCGGGCGAAGACCACGGCGGGGTCGGTGTCTGCCGGATAGACGTCGCGCAACGAGAGCAGGCCGGCCTTCTCGCAGGCATTCACCTTGTTGCGCACATATACCGAAGAGGCCGGGTCTTCGCCGACCAGGATCACCGCCAGGCAGGGATTTACGCCGCGTGATCTAAGCGCGGCGGCGCGCTCGGCCAGGTTGGCGCGGATGGAGGCGGAGAGGGCGTTGCCGTCGAGGATGCGGGCTGTGTTCATGGGGTTGGTGTCTGAATGGGCTGAATGAGGGGTGGATTGGGATGAAAGCGCGCCATGGAATAGCAATCGACGAAGCGTCCGGCGCGTAGCGCCTGGCCGACGTGGGTGCCTTCGATGGCGAAGCCGAATTTCCGGTAGAGCTTGACCGCCGCTTCGTTGTCGGTGAATACCGTCAGTTCCAGGCGCAGCAGATGCAGCCAGTTGTCCGCCAGGTCGATGGCTTCCACCAGGAGCGCCGTTCCCACACCGCGTCCATGCCAGTTTCCGTGTACCACGATGCCGATGGTGGCGGCATGGGCGCGGCGCGGATTGGCGACGGTATGTATCCCGCAATTGCCGACCACTTCTCCGTCGGCGAGGGCCACCAGCAGGCGCCCGTCGCTGTGGGATTCGAGACGCTTGCGCCAGAATTCGAGGGACGGATGCGGAAGCTGCAAGGTATTCGGATACACCCGCGGATCCATGAAGATGCGTTGGAGCGCCTCGGCATCGCCTGGTTCGGCGCCGCGGACGGTGATCTTCAAGGCGATGCCACCGGTCGGTGCATCGCTTCAGGCCGGGGCCGGTTCATGCTTCGCCCCGGCATCGGCCCGGCGCCCGGCCTCGAAGGCGCGGCGATTGACGTCGACCATCTGCGGCTTGCGCGCCTCGAAGCGGCGCAGGATGGAGGCCAGCAGCACGTCGGCGGGAAACGGCAGATGGTCGGCCATGGCGCCCAGCATCACGGAATTGCCGAGGCGCATGTCGCCCAGTTCGAGGGCGATGGCCATGGCGTCGAAGGCATGCACCTCGATGCCGCGCGCCCGGATCTCGGCGACCGGATCGGCAGGGTAGTCGTAGAGCCCGCCGCTGACCACCGGCGGTACCAAACGCGCCGTGTTCATCAACACCAGCCCGCCGGGCCGCAGGGTATGGCACCAGCGCAGCGCCTCGGCGGCTTCGAAACCGACGATCAGGTCGGCCTCGCCCGGCGCGATCTGCGGCGACAGCACCTTGGGGCCGAAACGCAGGTGGGACGACACCACGCCGCCGCGCTGCGCCATGCCGGCGACTTCGGTTTTCTTGACGTCGTGGCCGAGCGAGATAGCCGCTTCGGCGAGGATCTCGGTGGCGGTCATGACGCCCTGGCCGCCGATGCCGACGACGAGGATGTTGGTGACTTTATCTGAGGTGTTGAAATTGCTCATTCAGTGCTTCTTCATGACGTTGATGGATTGCACCGCCACGGCCGGGACGATGGCGTCCGGCGCGCAGGGTTGCAGGCACAGGCCGCAGCCGGTGCAGGCGGCGGTTTCGATGGCGACGAATTGCAGCTCGACTTCCTTGCCCGAAGCCTTGACGGCCTTCTCGCGGCGCTGCACCTGGATCGCCGGGCAGCCGACGTCGATGCAGTTGCCGCAGCCGGTGCACTTGTCGGTATCGACGGTGTAGGCCTGCTGCTTCTGGTATTCGTCGATCAGCACGCAGGGCCGGTTGGTGATCAGCACCGAAGGTTCGGCGATCTTGGTCTCCTCTCGCAGCAGCTTGAACAGCGTCGGCAACTGGTAGGGATCGACCATGTGGATGCGTTCCGGCTTGACGCCGAGCGCTTCGACCAACTGGGCGAAATTCACGCGCGGCGCCAGCGCGCCGTGGATGTCCTTGCCCGATGCCGGATTGGCCTGCCCGCCGGTCATGCCGACGGTGCGGTTGTCGAGGATCAGGATGGTGACGTTGCCGCGGTTGTAGGTGATGTCGAGCAGGCCCTGCATGCCCATGTGGAGGAAGGTCGAATCGCCGATCACGGCGATGACTTTCTTGTCCTTGTCCGCTTCTCCACGCCCTTTATCCAGACCCAATGCCACGCCCATCGAGGCGCCCATCGAGATCGTTGAATCCAGCGCGTTCCACGGGTGGCCGGCGCCCAGGGTATAGCAGCCGATGTCGCCGGCGATCGTGACGTTCCTGAGCTGCGCCAGGGTGTAATACACACCTAGGTGAGGACAGGCCACGCACATCGTCGGCGGACGCGGGAACACTGCGGCGGGCAGGGCGGCGGGCGCTGCCACCGGTTCGCCGAGCAGGCGCGCCACGGCTGGTTTCAATACTTCGGGCGACAGTTCGCCAATGCGCGGCAGGAAGTCCTTGCCGTGACAAACGATGCCGGTGGCTTGGAGTTCAGTCTCCAGCAGCGGCTCGGTTTCCTCGACCACCAGCAGGGAGTCGACGCTGGCGGCGAAGGCGCGGATCATCTCGATGGGCGCCGGGCAGGAGAGGCCCAGCTTCAACACCGGCGCATCCGGGAAGGCTTCGCGCACATGCATCCAGGCCGGGCCGGAGGTGACGAAGCCGATGCGCCGGTCGCTGCCGGCATCGATGTAGTTGAACGGCGAGGTCTCGGCGGCGGCGCGCAACTGCTGTTCGCGCTCGAGCATCAGCGGGATGCGTGCCTTGGCGTTGCCCGGCACCATCACCCAGCGGCGCGGGTTCTTCTCGAAATGTCCCGCCACGGGCGCGATGCGATCGCCGGTCTGCACCAGTCCCTTGACGTGGCAGATGCGCGTGGTCAGGCGCAGGATCACCGGCACCTGGAATTGCTCGGAGAGTTCGAAACCGAACTTCGTCATCGCATAGGCTTCCTGCGAATCGGCGGGTTCGAGTATCGGCAGGTGGGCGAAGCGTCCCCAAGTGCGCGAGTCCTGCTCGTTCTGCGAGGACGACAGGCCGACGTCGTCGGCGATGGCGATCACCATGCCGGCATGGGCGCCGGTCAGGGTGAAGGTCATCAGGGCGTCCGACGCGACGTTCATGCCGACATGCTTCATGGCGCAGAATGCCCGCGAACCGGCCATCGACGCGCCGATGCAGACTTCCAGCGAGACCTTCTCGTTAACCGACCACTCGGTATACAGGTCCGCGGCGGAGTTTCTGGAGAGCACTTCCAGCATCTCCGTCGCCGGCGTGCCCGGATAGCCGGCGGCGACGCGCACCCCGGATTCCCATACGGCGCGGGCCACGGCTTCGTTGCCGGAGAGCAGCTTGCGAGTGGCTGCCGGGACTTGCGCAGACATGACTGACGACATGGGTGCCTCGAAAAGGAAAAAGAAAAAAAGTAACCTGCGCCGGGCCGGAAGCCATTGACGCAGGTCAATCAGCCCGAATTATCCGGGGAAGCGGGGTGTGAGTCCAGCACCTGCGTATGATTCGAGGGGTGTGACTTCCTTAGGGACTGTTCCAGGGGTTGAGGACAGCAACACCGGTAGGTTCGAAATCGGCGACGTTGCGCGTGACGAGTGTCATGCCATGGGCCAGCGCCGTCGCGGCGATCAGTCCGTCGCGAACGGGACGGGGGTCCGGCACATGGAGCCGGGCGCTGCGCTGTGCCACAGCGGTATCGACGGCCAGGATGCGCCCGCTGAAGGCAGGCAGGACGTGTCCGTCCAGCCACGCCCGAAATATTGCCCCCTGCGCCGGATCGCGGCGTTCGGCCAGCAGTATGCCGATCTCCAGTTCCTGGATGGTGATCACCGACAGATACAAATCGCCGGCATCCACGCTGTCGGCCCAGTTTGCAACGTTGGCATCCGCTTTGCCGAGACGGACCTTGCGCAACTCCGAGACGACATTGGTGTCCAGCAGGTACATCAGGAGAGATCCGCCGGTTTCGCGAGGTCGCGCAATTGCGGGATATCAAGTTCCAGTCCTTCGATGCCAGGCATCGCCAGCAGATCGGCGATCCTGGTTCGTCCGCCAGTGATCTTCTTATACGCTTCGAAGGTCAGCAGCACATGCGCCGGTCGGCCGCGATCCGTGATGAACACCGGACCCGACTCTGCGGCTTTCTTGGCTTTGCTGGCATCTTGGTTGAACTGGCGGCTTGAAAGAGTGGTGATTGTCATGGAGATACCTTCTTTCGGGAATAATGTAGCAACGTTACTACATTAGAGGTTCCCATTCAAGAGAAGGAATCTGTATTGGGTTCCTCTCATTCTCCAACTGGGATTCGGGTTTTCCCCGAAACAATTGATGCTGCTTGGCACGGCGGGATGGTGGGCGGGGCGACGATTTGTGATAACCATGAGGAGCCCGCGGCTCCCATCGTGCCGTGCGCTCCATCGTCGGCACCCGCTGCTGACCGGCCTTCAGATATCCTCAGCCACCACCGCGATCGCTCCGCATGGACACTCGGCGGCGCACATGCCGCAGCCCTTGCAATAATCGTAATTGAACTTGAAGCGGTTGCCGGGGCCGAGCTTGATGACGGCGTTGTCGGGGCAGACGCCGTAGCAGTTGTCGCATTCGAAGCAGTTGCCGCAGGACAGGCAGCGGCGGGCCTCGAACTGGGCGTTGGTCTCGTCGAGCCCGCCCAGCACTTCCTCGAACGTCGACTGGCGGCGGATGATGTCCAGCACCGGCCGCATGGTCTTCGGCGCGTCGGAGTAATACCAGGTGTTGAGGCGCTCGAAGGTGGCGAGCTCGGGCTTGGGCGGCGGAGCGAATTTCTCGCCGCGCAGCCAGGCATCCATGGCCTTGGCGGCCTTCTTGCCGTGGCCCACCGCCACGGTGATGGTGCGCTCATTGCCGGCCATGTCGCCGCCGGCGAAGACGCCGGGATGCCCAGTCATCATGGTCGCGTCGACCTGGACGATGCCATTGCCGGTGACGAGGCCTGGCACATTTTCCAGCAGCGACAAGTCGGTATCCTGGCCCAGCGCCAGCACCAGGGTGTCGGCCTCGATGCGTTCGTACTCGCCGGTCGGCTGGGGGAAACCGTTGGCGTCGAGCGCCATCTTTTCGACCATGATGTCCGACTCACCAGCCTCGGTGATGGTGGACAGCCACTTGATCGACACGCCTTCCTTCAGCGCGTCTTCGACCTCGAAATCGTGGGCCGGCATTTTCTCGCGGGTGCGGCGATAGACGATGATGGATTCCTCCGCGCCCAGCCGCTTGGCGGTGCGCGCCACGTCTATGGCGGTGTTGCCGCCGCCGTAAACCACCACGTGACGACCCAGCAGCGGCGTGTCTTCGCCCTCCATGCCGCGCAGCACCGACACCGCGTCCAGCACCTTGTTGGCGTCGCCGGCGGGGATGTAGGCGCGCTTGGCGATGTGGGCGCCGACGCCCAGGAAGGCGGCATCGAAGCCTTCCCGCATGGCTTCTGCCAGGTTGGTGACCTTGGTGTTGAGGCGCAGTTCGACGCCCAGGTCGACGATGCGCTGCACTTCGGCATCGATGATGTCGCGCGGCAGGCGGTACTTGGGGATGCCGTAGCGCATCATCCCGCCGGCGTGTTCGGCGGCATCGACGATCACCGCTTGATGCCCCAGGCGTTGCAGGTGGTAGGCGGCGGAGAGTCCGGCCGGGCCGGCGCCGATCACCAGCACTCTCTTGCCGGAAGACGCCGCCGGCTTGTCGAATCGCCAGCCGTTCCTGATCGCCTCGTCGCCGAGGAAGCGCTCGACCGAATTGATGCCCACCGCCTCGTCGAGACGGTTGCGGTTACAGGCGCCTTCGCAGGGATGGTAGCAGGCGCGGCCCATGATGGCGGGCAGGGGGTTGTTCTCCACCAGCGCGCGCCAGGCCTTTTCGTAGTCGCCGCTCTCGGCGTGAAGCAGCCAGCCCTGGATGTTTTCGCCGGCTGGGCAGGTGGCGTTGCAGGGCGGCAGGCGATCGACATAGACCGGCCGCGTGGTGCGCCAGGAGCCGGTGTGGTTGGCCAGCGAGGACCCGGGATTGAGGGTGATGGCGAAGGGCTTGTCCATCTCAGATTCCTTCTTCGAGCAATTTGTACTTGCGGATATTCTTGTCGGCCAGACCTTGTATATGTGCGATGGTGTCGACGCGCGGCTGTTTGCCGAACAGGTGCGCGTAGCGCTTCTGCGGCTTGAGGTATTCCTCCACCGGCAGGCGCTTGCGGATCTTCAGCACCGCGGTGACTTCGCCGTGCTCCGCCTCGAACACCGGGAAGACGCCGGTCTCCTTGGCCAGCCGCGCCATGCGGATGGTGTCCTGGGACGCGGTGCCCCAGCCCAGCGGACAGGGCACCAGGATGTGGATGTAGCGCGCGCCGCGGATGCTCATGGCCTTGGTGACCTTGTATTCGAGGTCGCGCAGGTCGGCCACCGTCGCCGTGGCGACATAGGGAATCTCGTGGGCCATGGCGATGGCCGGAACGAACTTGCCCTGGCCGAAGGCGTTGCCGGGCTCTGTTCCGACCGCCATGGTGGTGGCGGTGCGCGCCGCCGGCGGCGTGGCCGAGGAGCGCTGCACGCCGGTGTTCATGTAGCCGCCGTTGTCGTAGCAGATGTAGAGCACGTCGTCGTTGCGCTCGAACATGCCGGACAGGCAGCCGAAACCGATATCGGTGGTGCCGCCGTCGCCGCCCTGGGCGACCACGCGGATGTCGTGTTGTCCCTTGACCTTGAGCGCCGCTGCCATGCCGGTCGCCACCGCCGCGGCGTTGCCGAACAGCGAATGGACCCAGGGGATCTGCCAGGAGGTCTCGGGGTAGGGCGTCGAGAAGACCTCCAGGCAGCCGGTGGCGTTGGCGGCGATGAGCTTGCCGTGGCAGGCCTCCATCGCCGCGTCGATGGCGTAGCGGGCGCCCAGCGCCTCGCCGCAGCCCTGGCAGGCGCGGTGCCCGGAGTTGAGCGAGTTGTAGCGCTTCTCGCCGGCCTGCACGCTGCGCTCTTGCGGGGCGAGCAAGCGGTTGCCGACGGTGAAAGTGCCGGTCTGGTAGAACTTGATGGGTTGGAAGGACATGACCAGCTCCTTAGACGATCTTGGCCGCGACGACGCCGAGGTCGCGCAGGATGTTTTCGGCCACCGGGCCCGACCGGCGATGCTGGCGCTCGCGTTCCAGCTGCTTGTTGACCACCTTCCAGTCGAGATCGAGGAAGGTCACCGGCTCCAGCTCGCCGCGAGTCGCCTTGTCGAACAGCGCGTGCAGCGATTTTTTGGTGATGGCGCGGCCGCCGAGGCCGGCGATCACCGTATAACCCTTGAGGCCCATGCCGGTCACCGCCATCCGCACGTCGGTGGCGACGATGCCGCCGATGCCCACCGCCAGGCTTTTCTCCAGCACCACGAAGCGCTTGCAGTGGCGTAGCGCGTCGGCCACGGCGGCCAGCGGGAAGGGACGGAACGAGGTGATGCCCAGCACGCCGATCTTGTTACCCGCATCGCGCATCTCGTCGATCACGTCCTTGATGGTGCCGAGCACCGAACCCATGGCGATAACCATGGTTTCAGCGTCTTCGGCGCGATAGGTGTGAATCAGGCCGCCGATGGTGCGGCCAAATACTGCCTCGAATTCCTTGGCCATCCTGGGGATCAGCTCCAGCGCCTGCATCTGTTTGGCATGCGCCAGATAGCGCACCTCCATGAAGGCCTCCGGCCCGACCATGGCGCCGATCGACACCGGATGGGCCGGGTCGAGCACCTGGCGCGGCGCGTACGGCGGCAGAAAGGCGTCGACCTGCTCCTGCGTCGGCATGTCGACGCGTTCATAGGCATGGGTGAGGATGAAACCGTCCATGCAGACCATCACCGGCAGCGACAGCTCCTCCGCCAGTTTGAATGCCTCGATGTGAAGGTCGAGTGCCTCCTGGTTGGTCTCGGCGAAGAGTTGTATCCAGCCGCAGTCGCGCTGCGAGGTCGAGTCCGAATGATCGTTCCAGATGTTGATCGGCGCGCCGATGGCGCGGTTGGCCACGGTCATGACGATCGGCAGGCCCAGGCCGGAGGCGTTGAACACCGCTTCGACCATGAACAGCAGCCCCTGCGAGGCGGTGGCGGTGTAGGTGCGCGCGCCGGTGGCGGAAGAGCCGATGGCGACGCTCATGGCGGCGAATTCGGATTCGACGTTGATGAATTCGCAGCCCTTCAGCTGACCATCTTTCACCATTTCACCGAGTCCCTCGACGATATGGGTCTGGGGCGAGATCGGATAGGCGCAGATCACTTCCGGGCGGCACAGCGCCACCGCTTCGGCCACCGCGTGGGAACCTTCGCATTGTTTAAGCATGGACGTCCTCCCGCATTTCCCTTTTGACGTACTCGTAAGCTTCGCTGGCCGCGGCGATGTTGCCGTCGGCGACCTTGCCGCTGAATTTGTCGCGTATCGCGGCGATCACCGAGTCCAGCGTGATCAGGCCGCTCAGGGCGGCAAAGCCGCCCAGCAGCGCGGCATTGGGAACCGGGCGGCCGATATGCTTGAGCGCCAGCTCGCTGGCTGGCAGCGAGCACTTGCGGTCGGCCGGCCGGCGCTGCGCCCGGCGTCCGGCGGCGACCTCGCCGATGCCGAGCTCCTCGAAGCTGCGTGAAGTATTGATCAGCACATACCCGTCCAGCTTCAGGCCGCTGAAAACATCCACCTGGTGCAGCAGGGTCGGATCCTGGATGATCAGTCCGTCAGGCTCCATGATCGGCTCGCGCAGGCGGATTTCGCGATCGGCGATGCGGCAGAAGGCCACCACCGGCGCGCCAGTGCGCTCGGAACCGAAACTGGGGAAAGCCTGGGCGTGGCGCCCTTCCTCGAAGGCGGCGATGGAAAGCATTTCGGCGGCGGTGACCACCCCCTGACCGCCCCGGCCGTGTATGCGCACCTGGAACATGATTCCTCCTTTTTTTGATGCCGCTGAGTAAAGATTAGCGGTTCCGGCCTTCAATTACTAATTCTCGATGGCGGTTGCCGTGCGATCTTGTCTCATTGCACGATGTGAAGTCTAGTTTTGTAATGTGAAAAGGTCGTTGACCTAAGTCAACGCCGATGTCGGCGCCGTATTTTCGTCCATGGGCGCACCAGGGATATACGGCTTGAAGGGGATTGTTATGCTCCGGACAACGCCACAGAATTGGCGAAGCCGAGCTGGACGCCGACTCAGGCGGCCCCAGGAAGTTGCGTCGGAACTACAGAATCACTTCTGGAACTTGATTTCGAGCTCGATGGTCTCGCCGCGTCGCACCGCGACTTTCTCGCTGGCGGACTTGTAACCGTCCAGCTTGAACTTCAGCGCGTGTACGCCGACCGGGAGTTCAAGCTTCAGCGGCGTCAGGCCGTGGTAGACATCCTCGATATAGACCTTGGCGCGCGCGGGGAAGCTTGCCACCGACAGGTGGCCGCTGGTGGCGGTCGCCGTTGGCGCCGGCCGTGGCGGAGCCGCCGCCGTGACCTTGTTAGGGGTGCCCGCCGCCGCGACCGGCGTGGCAACGGGCACGGCCGCGGAGGCGAGGAGTTCCCGCGCCGCCATCGTATGCACCGTGGTTACCCCGGGGATCGTCGAGGCGGGTTTGTGTTGGGCAACCGTCATGGTCCGCGGATAGGATTTCGCCAGCACATCGATCACCACGGTACTGAGTTTGCCGGCGAACGCCGCCACGCCCTCGCCAAGATATTCGGCGATCGTGGCGCGGCTATTGCCTCCCACTCCGGCGTAGCGATCGGCTTTTTCGGCGATCACGCCGGCCCAGATGATTTCTCCGCTCCTTTCCTCGCGCAAGGTGACTTCGACGGCGATCGCCAGTTCGTCGGTGCCGGCGATGTTGAGCGAAAATGCCTGGGCCGAGGCGCCGAGTTTGAAATCGGCGGTTTCTCCGGGGTTGACGAGGCGGAAGCCATCGGCGGCCAGTTGTCCACGCGCCGCATTGCCGAGTAGCGCGGCGACATCGCGGTCCAATAGCAGTTCCGTGCCGTGCATATTCGATACCGTGGTCATGATCTTGCCGATCTTGCGTCCCGGAGCAGCCGCGCGCGCGTCGCCAAAATCGGCGACGGCCAGGCTCACGGCCTGGCCGGAACTCAGCAGGGGAATTGCCCCCCGTTTGATCGGTACATCCACGTGGATGGCCGACGGCTCGGCCACCAGGTCAAGCGGATTCGGGACGGACATGCCGGGCATGCGCGCACAGCCTGTAGCCAGCAACAACACCCCTCCCAGGCACAATAATTTCACCGGCGTATTCATTTCGCTCCCCACACCAAAGTAACGACAATCACTTGACCAGCCCGACGAGATAGTCCATCGCGGCCCTGAGTTCGGCGTCGCTCAACTCGGGTTTGCCCGCGCGCGGATCCATCGCCCCCTTGCCCTCGATCACGCTCTTGTACAAGATCTCCATGTCCCGCTGCAAACGCGGTTCCCAATCTGTCTTCTTGCCGGCTTTGGGTGCATCATCCACGCCGCTGCGGTGGCATTTCTTGCAGGCATCCTCGTAAATTGCTTTTCCATCGACCGCCGGCGCGGGAGCGGCCAGCAAGGCCAGTATCATTGCCCCGAACATTCGTTTCATTTTGCTTGCCTTTCGACGAGGGATAGACGGTAGTCGGGGAGGCGCGACAAGTAATCGGCCATGGCCTCGATATCTTCGTCGGTGTAATGCTTGATCGCCTTGACCATTTCGGGATGGGAGTTGCCGCGGATGCCTTTCTGAATGTATGCCATTTCACGCTTCAGGTATCCATAGTGCTGCGCGGCAATCACCGGGTAGAAATTATCGCCGTTGCCTTCTCCGTTTCGACCATGGCATTTGACGCAGCGGCCGTCCTCGTAGAGCCTCTTGCCCCTGGCTTGGAAATCTCCCGTTCCCTTGCCGTTTTCCCGTGTCGATTCGGCTGACGCCAGGAATACGGCGATATCGGCTATTTCCTGAGGCGAGACCGCATGATCGGACGAGAACGGTTCCATCTTCGGGTTGATGCGCACGCCGGCGCGAACTTCGGTGACCTGCTTGAGGATCACGCTGGCATGCTGGCCCGTCAAGCGCGGATACGTCCCGTCCGTGACGCCGGCGGCATCGGGCTTGTGACAGCCGCGGCAGCCGCGAAAGGCTTCCTTGCCGCGCAGCGGATCGGCGCTTAGCTTCATCGCCGCAGCCTGTTCCGGGAGTAGCTTGCCCCAAACGTAGCCTTTGCTGCCATACCCGACCGGGCTTCTGACGGCATCGGCCGCATCCGCCAATGCGGTCTGCCATGGCAAGAGCAGCAAGGCCAACACCAGAGCAGTTTTCTTCATCATCATTCCGCTCCCTTCAAGGTCACCACATACTCGGCCACCGCGCGGATGTCTTTCTCGCTCATGCGCTTGGCCACCGCGCGCATTACCGCCTTGCTGTCGTTGGCGCGCCCGCCATTCTTGAAACTCAACAACTGTTGAACGACATAGGTCGAATGCTGGCTGGCGATACGCGGATACTTTTCGGTCCCGCTGCCGTCCTCGTTATGGCAACCGGAGCATGCCGGCACGGCGCTGCCGACGATGCCTTCGTCGTAAATTTCCCTGCCCTGCGCGGCCAGTTTGGCGTCCACGCTGCCACCGGCCTTGGGTGTTTGCCGGTGAAAGAACGTGGCCAGCGCCTTGAATTCCTTTTCGTCGACCAAGGGAATGATCCCGCCCATGACCGGGCTCTTGCGGTTGCCAGTCTTGAAATCCTGCAATTGGCGGACCAGGTATTCAGGGTCCAGTCCCGATAGTTTCGGATTCTCCGGAATGACGCTGTTGCCATCGGGATTGTGGCAACCAGAGCACAATTGGAGGCGCTCGGCGAGCGGCGGGATCTGCGCTTGTGCCACGGGCAGCCAAAGCACGGAACCAACCAACACGGCGATGGCGGCTAGTTGCCAATAGGCATTCAGGCTGGCTGAGTGCATTTGTCATCCTCCTCGGGTTAACCGTCGCAACGATTCGACGCACGCATCTAAAGGCAGGGAAGGCCTTGCGGCCCCCCTAAATTTGGATCTCAGCTTCAAAAGCCGGCGGATAACATGAAGGTGGTGAGCGCGTCGCCCGGCAGCGCGGAGCCGTCGTAACGGCCAACGTTCGCCGCACCGCCCTTGCCGCGCGTGGAGTGCTGCACCTGCAACTGGGCATTCTGGGTGATCTGATACGTCGCGCCCAAGGTCAGTGCGTTGTCACCCGAGTTTGCGGCGGCGCTGCCGGTGTTGGCCCAGCGATAGCCGATCTGTAGGGTTGCCTTGTTGGGCAGCACGCCAAGCTCGGCCATGATCACGGTTGCCGACTTTTCCTTCGGGTTGGCGTTGAACAGATTCTTGATCGTGGCACCGGCAGGCGTTCCGGCCGCCTTGGCATGGGTCAGGTAGACACCCAGCGGCAGATTGCCCACGGCGCCCTGGGCCTGGAAGTCCAATGCCCATGCCTTGGTGTCGGCAAGGGCGCCGCCCGTTGCGTCTTCCGATCTGCCGCTCCAGGATTGCAGCCCGGCGCCGATATCCCAATCGCCGACGTTGGGCGTATAAGCGGCGCGGAAGTAGGTCGAACTCAACTTGGTGCCGTTGGCATCGCTGGCATGGTTGGGCGTCCATTTGGAGAGATTGGCGAAGAACCTCGGATCCCAGACGATGAAGGCGGCCCCCATGGCCGGGGTCGCGGTGCCCAGGTATTGCTGGGCGGAAGTTTCGTTGCGATGCTCGGCAATCCGGACATTGCGCACCGCGCCGGTGTTCAGCAGTTCGAAGCCGTAGCTGGCGCCCAGGCTGTCGGTGGTGTAGGGCACCACGCCATATTTCATCTTGCCAGCCTTGAACATGAAAGGCATCTTGAAGCCGGCGAGTGCGTGCGCGTTGTGATTGGCCAGTTGGGTTTCGAGCATGAAGCCGATGTTCTCGGCGACCCGGCCACCGAACAGCAAGGCGAACTCGTCTGGAACCTGCCAGTCGCCGCTGGCGAGTGTGGCGTTGCCCGGCGTGTCGCTGCCGTTGCTGTCCTGGTAGCGGAACTTGAAAAACAGGCTGGCGTTGAGCACTTCAGGCAATGAAAGCTCCTTGCCCTTCAACGTACCCTGCTTGCCCATATCGGTATAGCCGCCGGCCTTGAACTCCTGGCCATAGGAATTCAACGCCGGAAAGTGCTGAAAGTGGCAGGTGCTGCACGCCTTGCCCGCCTGGCGCGCAAACGCCGGCGTGGCCTGGCTGGGGGTGGATAGCGCAACGGCCGCGAACATAGCGGCAGCGAGCGAGACGATTCTTCCGATTTTTCCGAACATGGTGCTCCTCCTTGTATTGTTGTCTTTGAGCAGATCGGCCGCGACCAGCTCATCGGTTGCTATATGTGTAACCGTGAAGCGACCATAACAAACCGGTCTGAGCTTTGGCTTAACGAATGCTCCTTATCCTTAAGACATGTTAAGAGTGACTGGTGCCTGTGCTAAATTGCGTATTGGCTAATGGCAAGCCGCTTCCGCAACGGGCGGGCTGCCGTCGCGACCATCCATGCAAGGGGCGAGGCTGGGACTATTCGTTGCGCCGTGGACCGCGATCACTCGGTGTGGGCTCATGAAACTGCTGCTAGTCGAGGATGACCCCCTGCTCGGGGACGGCTTGCGTGCCGCGCTCAGCAAGGCTGGTTTCGCCGTGACCTGGGTCAGGGATGGCAAGACCGCGCTCGACGCGCTGGAAGCGGGAGGGTTCGCCGCCATGGTGCTGGACATCGGCCTGCCGGTGATGAACGGCATGGAGGTGCTGCGCGAACTGCGCCATACAGACAACACCTTGCCGGTACTCATCCTGACCGCGCGGGATACGACACGCGACAAGGTCGTCGGCCTGGATCGCGGCGCCGACGACTACCTGGTCAAGACCGCCGACATGGAAGAGTTGGTTGCGCGCTTGCGCGCCCTGATCCGCCGCTCCGGCCATGGCGCCAGTGGCACGCTCAGCGTCGGCAACCTGAAGCTGGACCTGGCGGCACACACCGTCGCCGGCGACGCTGGGGCGGTCGCCGTATCCAGCCGCGAATTCGAGGTGTTGCGCGCGCTCATGGAAGGCGCCGGGCGCGTCCTCACCCGCGCCCAACTGGAGACATCCCTTTACGGATGGAGCCACAACGTGGACAGCAATGCCGTCGAAGTGCATATCCACAACCTGCGCCTCAAGCTCGGCGCGGAGGCCATCAAGACGGTGCGTGGGGTGGGTTACACCATCGCCAAAGCCAAACCGTGATCGCCCGCCATCGCCTGTCACTGAGTCAGCGACTGCTGGTCGGGCTGCTGATCGTCAGCTTTGCCTGCTTTGCCGTGATTGCCTGGTTTACCATCCGGGACACCATTGACGAAACCTACGAACTCTTCGATGCCCATCTCGCCCATACCGCCTTGGCGCTGTTGCGGGTGACCGATCCCGACGACGCCGATCCGCATGAGATCCCGAAGAGCGGCGACACGCCTTCGCTGAAGGAGATTTTCGACCAATGGCCCGATCTGCCCGAACGCATGGCCAGCACCCTCTCCGCATATGGCATCAAGGATGGAGCGAATCCTCCGGCGGCGCCGGCGGACGGCCAGTCCGCGGACGGGAGCTCGACGCCTTCGCTGCACGATGAATACGAACAAAAGTTTCGTTACCAGATTTGGGATGGCGAAGGCCGCTTGCTGCTGCGTTCCGCCAACACGCCGGACGCGGCGATGACGGTGCTGGACGGATTTTCCGAGACCACCGATGGGGCTGGCCAGGTTTGGCGCCATTACGGGGTCTGGGACAGGCACCGGCATTTCCGCATTCTGGTGGCGGAGGCTCACGACGTGCGCAACCGGCTGGTGCGCAAGATTGCCTTGAACCTGGCCAGCCCGCTGGCGATTGGCATGCCGGTACTGATCTTCCTGCTGTGGCTTTCGATCAGCCGGGGTCTGGATCCGCTGGGGGTCTTGACGCGCGAGATCGCGACGAAGAAACCCGAGAACCTGGTACCCCTGGACGCGAACAGCGCGCCGGGGGAAGTGCGCCCCATGGTTCTGGCATTGAACGAGTTGTTGCGGCGGATGACCCATGCGCTGGAGAGCGAACGACATTTCACCGCCAACGCCGCCCACGAGTTGCGCACCCCGCTGGCGGCCATCCAGGCGCAGTTGCATGCCGCACGCGCCGCCGAGGGGAGTGCCGAGCGGCAACACGCCATGGATCAATTGCAGCCCGGTGTCGAAAGAGGGATACGGCTGGTAGGCCAACTGTTGACGTTGGCGCGACTCGACCCCGAACAGTCCCTGCCCGATGCCCAGTCCGTTGACGTGGGCAACATCGCCCAAGCGACATGCGCGCAGTTGGCGCCGCTGGCGCTGCAACGCGAGCAGACGCTGGAACTCGAGGTCGAAGCGGATCTGCCGCCGCTGCTCGGTAATGCGGACATGCTTTCCATGCTGATCAGCAACCTGGTGGACAACGCGATTCGCTACACGCCGAGGACGGGCCACATCACGATCGCGGTGCGTCACCAGGCTGCCGGCGTCCTTCTGGAGGTCAGCGACGACGGTCCGGGGATTCCGGCGGCGCAACGCCTGCGGGTGTTCGAACGTTTCTATCGACTCGCCGGTCAGGATCAGCCCGGCACCGGCCTGGGCCTCGCTATCTGCCGACGCATTGCGGAACTGCACAAGGCCCATATCGATCTGGCCGATGGGGCGGACGGCATCGGTCTGTCGGTCAGCGTCTTGCTGCAACGGTAACCGGCGCTGTTGTCGATATCCCTCCGTAAAACCGCCCCATCCTCCGTGCTGAACGTCCGTGGCCCGAGTACGCGCCATTGGTATTGCCCTGCGATTGTGGAATTCCACATATTGCATAATGTGGTTTGTGTTTTTATAATGTGAAAAATTCACCATCCGGTTTGACCTCGGCGGTGACCCGCGATTTTTCTTTCCGCGACCCGCCATTCGTATTAGGCTTGAAGTAAATTAACTGCTTGTAACCACGGCCAGCCAATAGGCAGAGTGAGCAATCCAATATCCGATGAGGAGACATAATGTCCGCTACCCCCAACTTACCTGAGGCGACCGATGCCGACGCCCAGGAAACGCGCGAATGGCTCGACGCCCTCGATGCCGTGATCGCCCAGGAAGGCCCGCAGCGCGCCCACTACCTGATCGAGCGCCTGATCGAACTGGCGCACCGCGCCGGCATCAACCTGCCGTATAACGCCAACACCGATTACATC
>Ga0172379_10002195_pt1 | contig 35523 bp, 29 predicted proteins | sample GrowelOW334metaG_FD_119756 | JGI IMG/M metagenome (GOLD analysis project Ga0172379, IMG submission 119756) | Groundwater microbial communities from an aquifer near a municipal landfill in Southern Ontario, Canada - Groundwater well OW334 metaG | ecosystem: Environmental > Aquatic > Deep... | reverse complement strand
CCATGTTCTGGTCTCTCCCGCTGCACATTCGCTAAGGTAATTATCCTCTGTAATACGCTGGCCTTTTTCACATTGTACTTTAGTTGTATAGAGTAATAGATACCCCCCTGCATTTTTTACACCATTAATTTTTTTAAACTCTAAAACATTCCCTCTCCTTCTCTTATATTTGCGACTGGCATCCATCCATTTTCCGAGTAGATAAAAAGAATTTTACCCGCCCATGTTCTGGTCTCTCCCGCTGCACATTCGCTAAGGTAATTATCCTCTGTAATACGCTGGCCTTTTTCACATTGTACTTTAGTTGTATAGAGTAACAGATACTCTCCTGCATTTTTTACACCATTAATTTTTTTAAACTCTAAAACATTACCTCTGATCCGTCTTTGCAAATAAGCTTTTGCCATTCCCTCGGTTGGCATTGACCTATGGGAACATCCAGAAATAAGCAGCATTCCTATTATTGCTAATAAGCCCTTCTTCATTATTTCCTCCTCTCAAAGCGTATTTACACCGAGTTTTCTTTTTTCACTCACTATTCCATCAACCATTTGTTCATTTTTTTAATAAACTTATATCATCAAACATAACTGTGACAGTAGAACAATTTTCCGGCTGCTCAGAAGTGCTCTTAAAAGTTATCAGCTCGGATTCAAATTGAAATGAGCCAGCAAGTTTTTTACTCCCATTATTGTTGATGTTTCCAGATTGGGAATACGTCATAACAACGCTTTTGCTTTGACCTGCGAGTAGGTCAGTTAGTTCGCCTATCCAGATATTAGAAACATTACCAACATAATAAACTAAACCATTTCCTGCGGGCCGGCTACAACGGGAAAGCCGCTAAAGCGGGAAAGCAGAGCGGGGCCACAGATTTAAAGGCGCTTGATAACCTGCGTGGGATAAGCGCCGGTTTCGGCGCGGCATTCGGCGGCTTTGAACTGGATTATTCTTTTACCCCATACGGCGAACTGGGCAACGCCCAGAGAATAACCCTGTCCGCAGAATTTTGAAATCCTGAAATCCGGTGACACAATACTTACATCAATGCCGTAACTCTGATACCGGTAAATATGCCGTTGCACGATCAAGGAATTAAGTTGTGTGTCACCGGATTAACGGGATTAACGGGCGAGGGTTATTAGGGCGGCGGCAAGGGATCCGCCTAGTATGGGGCCGCATACCGGGATCCAGGCGTAGGCCCAGTCGGAGGAGCCTTTGCCGGCTATCGGCAACAGGTGGTGCGCCAGCCTGGGGCCGAGGTCGCGGGCCGGGTTTATGGCGTATCCTGTGGTGCCGCCAAGCGACGCGCCTATGCCCCAGACCAGGATGCCTACCAGATACGGCCCCACGGCCGGGCTTATGGCGCCGGCGGTGATCCCGTAAACGCCCAGCATCAGCGCTATCGTGCCTATTATTTCCGAAACCAGGTTCCACAAAGGAGCGCGGATAGCCGGGGCCGTTGAAAATACGGCCAGTTTCGCCGCGGGATCGGTCGACTCGCGCCAGTGCGGGAAATAATGCAGCCAGATTATAACCGCTCCGGTGAACGCCCCCGCCGTCTGGGCCAGGCTGTAAGGCAATAGCTTGGAAAAATTGCCGCTGAGCAGGGCGAAGCTCAGGGTTACGGCCGGATTTAAATGCGCGTCCGGGCTGCCGAAGGCCGTGGCGACAAAAACTCCCGCCATGACGCCCACGAACCAGCCGGTGATGATCACGATCCAGCCGGAACCTTTGGCTTTTGATCTTTCAAGCACGACCCCGGCTACGACCCCAGCGCCGAAGATGATAAGCGTCATTGTCCCCAAAAACTCTCCGATCATCGCTCTGATCATAATAGCTCCTATGCTTTTTGTACGGCCAGCTGCCAGTTGTTAATAAGCTCCTGCCGGAGCTTCTTTTCCATTTTGCCGGAAAACTGCCTGTCTTTTTTCCAGGTCCTTGAAATTTCCTTGAGGTCGGGCCAGTAGCCTACGCCAAGTCCCGCCAGGAAGGCCGCACCTATGGCGGTCGTCTCCACAAGGCGAGGCCGTACGATCTCTTTGTTCATGATGTCGGCCTGGATCTGCATGAGCAGATCGTTGACGCAGGCTCCGCCGTCGACCCTCAGCTGGTTGAGCCTAAGGCCGGAATCGGCTTCCATGGCTTTGATAAGATCGTAATTCTGCAAGGCGATGGCCTCAAGGGTGGCTCTCGCTATATGCGCGGCAGTGGTGCCGCGCGTCATGCCGCTGATAAGGCCCCTGGCCCCGGAGCGCCAATGCGGCGCTCCCAGTCCGGCGAAGGCCGGTACCAGCACCACTCCTTCGGAGGATTTGACCTGTCCGGCCAGGTCTTCGACATCGCAGCTGTGCTTGATGAGCTTCAGGCCGTCCCTGAGCCATTGCACGGAGGCGCCGGCCATAAAGGCGCTGCCTTCAAGGGCGTATACGGTCTTCCCTTTCAACTGCCAGGCTATGGTGGTCAGCAGGCGGTTCCTGGAGGACACGGCCTTGTCGCCGGTGTTCATAAGGATGAAGGAGCCTGTGCCGTAGGTGCATTTGACGTCGCCTTTGTTGAAGCAGGCCTGGCCGAAAAGCGCCGCCTGCTGGTCCCCGGCCATGCCGGAGATCGGGATGCCGTCCGGCAGGCATTTTAATCCTTTGGTCCTGCCGTAAATTTCGGAATTGCCGCGCACCTCGGGCAGGATCGAAAGTGGCACGCCGAGGAGCCCGGCGAGTTCCGGGTCCCAGGAAAGCTTATTGATGTCGAAAAGCAGGGTGCGCGAGGCGTTGCTCGCGTCGGTGACATGGGAGGCCCCGCCCGTCAGGCGGAAAACGAGGTATGAGTCTATGGTGCCGGCCTTTAAATTCCCGTTTTTGGCTTTGTTCCTGAGGGAGGGGATATTTTCAAAAAGCCAGGCCAGTTTGGTGCCTGAAAAGTACGGGTCCAGCAGCAGGCCGGTGCGGGCGGTGAATTTTGCCGTGAGACCCTTTTTTTTCAGTTTTTCGCAGATCGCGGCGGAGCGGCGGCATTGCCAGACCACGGCGTTATGCAGCGGCTCTCCGGTGCGCGGGTCCCAGAGGACGATGGTTTCGCGCTGGTTGGTTATGCCTATGCCGGCTATCTCGCCCGGCCTGACCGCGGCGTTCTTAAGGGCGGCGGCTATGGAAGACTCGACGGTGGCCCAGATCGTCGCGGCGTTATGCTCGACCCAGCCGGGTTTGGGGAAGATCTGCGGGAATTCCTTCTGGCCCGCGCCCTTTATATTCAGGCAGCGGTCTACGATGATCGCCCTGGAACTCGTGGTGCCCTGGTCTATTGCGAGAATATATGAACCCATGTCGCGGCCTCCCCTGCTGCGTTTTTTTAAGTTTAGCATAAATGGCCCGGAAAAGTCCGCGCTCTTTTACCGGCATCCGCATAAATTATAGAATGGAGCCATGACCCTTAGATGCGAGCTTAATATCAACGGGGGGGACAGACGGATCCTGCTGGTGGCGAAAGAAGAGGAGACCGTGGAGCATGTGGCTTTGCGGCTGGCGGCCGCTATCTTATTTTTCGACCGGGAGCCGGCCCTGGAGGCGGGGCCCAGCCACCCGGCGGTCCTGGATATAGGTTTTTATCCGGACCTGCTTGTCACGGACGACGCCGGCGAGGCGGCCGTCTGGATAGAGTGCGGTACCGTGGCGGTCAACAAACTGACCAAGGTGGCCAGGCGCCTGCGTGCCGCCAGGCTGGTGGTGCTGAAGGAAAGCCTTGAGGACGGGCGCAGATTCCGGGAAGTCGTAAAAAAAGAGGTCTCCAAGGGCGAAAAGATAGAGATCTGGGCCTGGCCCAAGGAAGAGTTCGCGAAGTGGGTAGCGGCCCTTAAAGAGTCCACTCATGTTTTCGGGGAGGCCTCCGGCCAGTCGCTGAACCTTGTCATTAACGATGTTCCTTTCGCCGTCCAGCTTATTTCCTGCTGATCTGAAAAATCCAGCCGGGTTTTCGGGTCCGGGGGAAGAAAAGACCGATGAACGAGATCTGCCGAGAGGTCAAGGATTTCCTGGAAAGCCTGCGGCGCGAATTGCCCGGCATTTTCCCGGGCCGTCGTTTTGCGGTCCGCAAACCCGTAGGTCCGGCCGTCCCGCCGCCCGCTGTTCCGGCCGACCAGAAGCTCCCCTCCTTCAGCCCTCAGCCTTCAGCCTTCCCACGCAGGAAACTGGCGGGAGAGCTGATCAGGGAACGGGTTAAAAGCATCGGTTCCGAGCTGGGCCTGGAATATAAGCGGGTCTTTATAAAGGACCAGAAGTCTTTGTGGGCGAGCTGTTCCGGCAGGAGGAACCTGAATTTCAACTGGCGGCTGGCGGCGGCCCCTCCGGAGATCCTGGATTATGTGGTGATCCACGAATTGTGCCATCTCCGGGAGATGAACCATTCAAAAAAATTCTGGGACCTTGTGGGCAAAGCCTGCCCGGCCTATAAAATTCGTAAAAAATGGCTCAGGGAGAATTCCGCCGCGCTGAGGAAATAAAATGCCGCGGGGCGGCATTTTATCGTTTTCGCTTTACCGGAAAGGGAGCGGCCGGGCGGCTCAGTTTGCCGCAGGCAGGCGTTTGCGGGTTTTGCCGGTCCGGGTTTTGCCGGACCGTTTCGGCGTGTTATGCCGGGCCTGCGGCGGGTGTTTGCGGTATTGCGCGGGGGTGCTGCCCGTCAGTCTCATGAAAAGCCTTATAAAAGATTCGGTGTTCTCATAGCCCAGGGTGGCCGAGATCTGGTCGACGCTGTAGGCGGTGGTCTTGAGGAGTTTTTGCGCTTCCTCCACTTTTATTTTGAGCTTATACTCGCTGAAACCGACGCCGGTCCGTTCCTTGAAGAGCTTGCTCAGGTGTTTCTGGCTTACGCAGGCGACCTCGGCCGCGTCCGCGAGTGAAACCTTTTTGAAGCAATTGCGCTGGAGATAGCGTTTTACGCGTTCGGTCCTGTCTTCGGCGTCCGGGTTCAGGTCTTTAAGCCCTTTCTTCCTGGCGTCCAGGACCTGGTCGAGGATCTGCCGCGCCTTTTCTATATCGAAAGGCTTCTCTATATAGTTATCGGCGTGCGCGCGCAGCGCCTCTATGGCCGTCTCTTTCGAACTATGGCCGGTGAGGATCACTATTCCTATATCCGTTCCGGCCGCCTTGATCTTTTTGAGCGTTTCCAGCCCGTTCATCCCGGGCATGCGCACATCCAGGACCACCAGGTCCAGCTCGTGGGGGGCGGATAAGATCCTGAGGGCTTCCGCGCCGCTGGAGGCTTCCGTGATATCGTAACGGTCTTCGAAACAGGCCCTGAATTCTTCCCTGAAAATGGAATCATCGTCGACAAGAAGGATCTTTTCAAGCATAGGTCCGGGTCTCCTTTATTTTTGCCAGGAGGTATTCCGGGTCGAAAGGTTTTTGCACCACCGACCTGACGTACCCGGAAAGATCCTCTACCGCCAGAAGTTCTTCCATGAATGGCCTTCCTGAGACCAAAAAAACGGCGGTTTTAACTTTGGAATCCTTGGCCTTTTTCAGGATCTCCACGCCGTCCAGCCCCGGCATTTTATAATCCAGGACGGCCGCATCGAAACGGCCCGAGGCCAGCAGTTTCACGCCTTCAAAAGCGTCGGACGCGATCTTGACCTTAAAACCCTCGGCGCGCAGGAGGTCCGCCAGTTCCGCGCAAAGCTCGGCGTCGTCGTCTATCAACAGTATTTTCCCTGGGATCGCCCGGCGGCCTTTATGATCTTTTGCCATCTTTTATGACCTTCCTCTCCCGTAATTTTACATAATTGGGGTGAAATATGAAAATATTCACCTGATCTGAGGTCCTATACCGCAACGAAACCCCCGCCCTACGGGGCGGGGTATGGCAAAAATTTTTAATGAAAACTATATCGAACCGCGGGATTCAGGATAAGGAAAAAAGTCTATAAATTGCGGAAGTAAAACCCTGTTCGTATAAATCGGATTATATAAGATGCCTCAGGGGCCTTTTCCACGATAAAACACCACATTACGGAGCGGCAGGAGCAGACGGCTTTATGTCCGACAATCGCCTAAAAGTGCTTGTCGTATGCGATCATCCGGAAGAGCTTCGTCCCGTGCTTAAAATGCTGGGGGAGGCCGGTTCCTTCGTTTTTCAAACGAAGCGCGCCGGCCGCGTTCCCGAAGCGCCGGGGAGCCTGGCGAAGGATCATTTTGACGCCGTGCTGCTGGATACGGGTCCGCACGGCGGTTCCGGATTTGCGGGCCTGGAAAAGATCGTTGCCGCCGCCGACGGCGTCCCCGTTCTCGTCCTTACCGCCCCGGACGATGCGGCCCTGGGGCCGCGGGCCCTGGAGAAGGGCGCTGTGGATTATCTGGTCGGGAGCGGTCTCTCCGCCCGTCTCCTGGCGCACAGTCTCAGGCATGCCGTGGAGCGCCGGCAGGCGGAAGAAATACGCCGCCGAGAAAACGGGACGCCTGCAAAGCTGGACCGGAGGCGCTCATGGGAACCGTCCTCCGCGCAGGAAAAACTGGGAAAAGCCAATCGCCTCGCGGATATCGGCATGCTGGCCGCCATCGTGGCGCACGAATTACGCAACCCCCTGTCCGCCATCAAACTGGCCGCGTCCAATATAAAAAGGAAGGCGCAAAATCCCCTGCTGGACCGCCATCTGGATAATATTTCAAAAAAAGTGTCGGAAAGCGACCAGATAATCAATAATCTGCTGTTCTATTCCCGCATCCGTCCGCCGGTCCGCGAAAAAATAAATCTCAGGGAGATCCTGAATGACTGCCGCGCGTTCGTGGACCAGGATATTTTCCCCGGCAAGCCGGCGTCGGTGAAGTTCGTTTTTGCGGCGGATCTCAGCCTGGAAGCGGATCCGCTGCAGATGAGAGAATTGTTTTCCAACCTTATCAACAACGCGCGGGACGCCGTGCAGGTAAAGTCCGTAAAAAAAATAGAGGTATCGGCGCAGGACGCGGGTCCGTCGATAAAGGTCCGCATCGGCGATAACGGCATGGGCATTAAAAAGGACGATCTTAAAAGAATTCTGGAGCCCTTCTTTACCACCAAGGCCAAGGGGACCGGGCTCGGGCTTTCCGTTTGTAACGAAATAGTCAGCCTGCACGGCGGGACGATGACCATGGAAAGCGAACCTGGAAAAGGGTCCGCGGTCACCGTCGTTCTGCCCAGGCGCGAAACCGTCGCGTAACGCCGCGCTCCAAGCAAGAAAAAAGTCAATTAAATGCGGCGCCGGCCGGTTCTTCGGTTCCCCGGATTACTGTATTATAAAATAGCCGCGCGACCGGGAACGGCCGCGCGCGATTTCCCGCCGTAAAACGGCCGGAATAAAAAATAAGAAGGGGGGAATATGACGGAAAACAACGGGAAGGTGGTGGTCGTGGCGGGGGCTACCGGCCATCAGGGCGGCGCGGTGGCGCGCCGGCTGCTTGCGGGAGGGTTCACTGTAAAGGGGCTGACCAGAACTCCGGAGTCTCCGGCGAGCGAGGAACTGTCCCGGCGCGGCGTCCGGATGATAAAATGCGACCTCAACGATGCCGCCTCCGTGCGCGCGGCGCTCGGCGGCGCCTGGGGCGCCTTCGGCGTGTTCGCCACGACGCCTGAAGGTCCGCAACGGGAAGAGATCCAGGCCGTGAATTTCGCCCATCAGGCCAAAGCTGCGGGTCTCCGGTATTATGTCTACAGTTCTGTGGCTTCGGCGCACAGAAAAACCGGCGTTCCGCATTTTGAGAACAAATGGCGGGTGGAAAACGCGGTCCGCGGAATGGATTTTGAGTCGTATACGATCCTGCGTCCCGCTTTTTTCATGGAGAACTTCGTCTCTCCGTGGTTCTGGCCGGAGATAACGCGGGGAAAGCTTTCCCTGGCGCTTAAACCGGAGACCCGCCTGCAGATGATAGCCGTGGAAGACATAGGGTCCTTCGCGGGCATGGCGTTTGAAAACGCTTCCCGCTTCAACCGCGCGGAAGTGGAACTGGCCGGCGACGAGCTTGCCATGCCGCAGGTCGCGGGGATCTTAGGCGCCGCCCTGGATATAAAAGTCCAGTTCAAGCCCCTGCGCATCGAGGAACTTCGCAAGACCAGCCCCGATATGGCGGCGATGTACGAGTGGTTCGACCGGGGCGGACTGAATGTGGACCTGGAAAGGGTCAGGAAAGAATATAACTTCCAGCCGATGACATTCAGCCGGTGGGCGGCCAAAGTAAAATGGCCGATTCCCGTTAACAGCTGACGGCTGGGTAACGGGCATGTCCGCGTGGTGAAGGGAAACGCACGGCGGGCATGCCCCGTCGCCCATGGGAGTATAAGATGACTACCTCCGTGTCGAAGAAAAAAATGGTTTCAGCCGCCGTGTCGGCGGCGGAATATCTGATGATGGAACACAGATTGATAGAGCGCATGATACGGATCCTGGCCAAAGAGTCCGTCGCCGGGCAGGGCCCGGCCCATATAACCATAGGCCTGCCGGACGCCGCCCTGGAATTTTTCCAGGTGTATGTCGGCCTGTGCCATTATGGAAAAGAGGAGGGCATCCTGCTGCGCGAACTGCGGCGGAAGCCTTTGCGCGCGGAGGACCTGAACGCGCTGGAGGAATTGGCGAAGGATCATCTTGAGGGGAGGAGGCTCGTGGCGGAGCTTTCTTCGGCGGCCAAGCTTTACAAGACGGGGCTGCGCGGCGCGGCTCCGGTCCTTCTGGACGCGGTCAAGGCGGTTTGCCGGTCATATCGGGCGCAGATAGAGAAGGAAGACAAGCGCTTTTTACCTTCGGCCGCCGGATATTTCAGCCCGGAGGAGGAGTCCCGGCTGCTGGAAGAATTCCGTAAATTCGACAGCGTGGTGCTTAAAGAAACCTACACCTGCATGGTCGCGAGTTTTGAGTGAGCATAAACCGGGAAACCGGAGAGGAACAACGACACGGAAGAAAGTTCTATGTTCCGGCTGGGGCACGCGGTGAATTTTAAAAGGAGCTGGTAATGCCGATAGAAAGAAAGATAGTGGTCCTGGCGGACGATGATAAAGAATTCCTCTATGAACTGAGGGAGGCGCTGGCCCTGTGCGGCTTCATCCCTATAGCGGTCACGACCGGCGCGGATGCGCTGAAAGCGGCGCGCAGGGTAAGGCCGGATGTGATCCTGCTGGATCTCAAGCTTGGGGACGAGGACGGCTTCGCGGTCGCCCGCAGGATCAGGAAGGAGCCGGCGCTGGCGGAAACCCCGGTCATTATGATGAGCGGATATTTTAACTGGGCCGCCGACGGGAAGGCTCTGCCGGCTTCGGATATAAATATCTACCTCGCCAAACCCTTTACGCAGCGGGATGTCGTGCGCGGGATCCAGGCCATCCTTGCGGAGAAGGAGGAAGCGTCGGCTGGAACGAACGGTTTTGACCTGATGAAACATCTTTTGCCGAGGACAAAGAGGCCGTATCCGGGGGTGGACCAGGCGGCAGGAGGGGCGGAAAAAAGTCTATAGAAGGCGGAGAGCGGCACTGCCGGGAGGCGCGGCAAGTTCATAAACTAGACAGCATACGGAAAGGCGCCGGGTATGTTTTTCAGGCGGTAATTCGTGTTTCAGCGGCATAGATGATCTTTGTCGGGGCGGGTTAGGGCGTGTGCAATATCCCTCCTTCCGGAACTCACCGGGGGGCGTGGTCCGGGAGGAGGGCGGCACACCCGGTTTTTGAGCGGAGAGGGTGCGAAAATAAGGAAAGGGAATCAGGTAAATCAAATGACTTATAAAATACAAAGAGGGCTGTTACTGGCTGGGATCTTATTCAGCCGGTCGTTTCCGGTTCACGCGCTTGTAAGCGGCGCCGCCGCCAAACTCGAACTGGGCCAGGCGGATATGACCCGGGCCTGCGCCAACTCCGTGACAGGGGCCGGCGTTTATAATCGTGCTCTATTGCGGCTCGCTTTAACCTCAAGGGGAATTATGTGACCGCCATACTGCGCTACAAAATCCACTTTCACCACTTTATAAACCATACCCGCTGAAATCAACCATTCAAGCGCATCCCCAAGATCTTTCGCCCTGGCGCCCGGCTTGGCGTGTCCGAATATGAATTTACCGTTCTCACGGGCCAACTGATTAGGGATTGACTTCCAGATAAGGTTCAGCTTGGGAACATCCGCCGCAGGCGCATGTTTGGCAAAATCCAATTCATAGGCGTCAAGTATACGCTGCTGGACCGTCTCAACCTCGGCCACATCTTTTGTCTCTATCCATTTTGCCGCAGTTTCCGGCATACCACCTGTCACATAATACCGCGACCTGATTTTCCGTCAGAAGATAGATCAGCGTGTTCAAATAAATTCCGCGCTGGATGTTCATGCCCGTAGATTTGGCCGGAGCGGTGTCATTACATATTCAGAACCAGACTGGGAAAAAAGTCAATAAAAGATGGAGCGGCCCGATTATAGTATGCGCTTTTTTAAATTATCATGGGATATAAGAACCTGACATCGACGGCATTAAGCCGCCGTTGCATACTAAAGAAGGATAGGTAAATAAAAATGACGCAGACGATAAAAAAATTTTTTAAAAGCCGCCGGATGGCAAGCTTCGCGCTGAAAAGAGGATTACTTTTAGCGGCCGCCTTCTTTACCCAGCCGACTCCGGCGCGCGCGCTTTTCAGCGGCGATCCAGCTCTTTTGGAGTTGGGCCAGCCTGGCATGACCCAAGCGTCCCCCAACACCATCACGGCGTCAGGCTTCGATCTTCCCCGCGGCGTCGCCATAGGCGGAGGCAGGATCTACATGGCGGATTCCAACAATAACCGCGTCCTCTGGTGGACCATCGCCGCGTTCACCGCCGGCCAGGCCGCCGATGGAGTGATAGGCCAGGCCGATCTTAACGGCTCGTCCGCCAACCGCGGAGGCTCTACGGGAAGGAACACGCTGTCCGCGCCCAACGGTGTGACAGTGAACGCCGCGAACGCCTCGGTCTGGATAGCCGACAGCGGCAACAACCGCGTCCTGCGCTTCGCCGCCCCCTCCCCGGGAGTGAACGGCCCCGACGCGGACCTTGTCCTCGGTCAGGCTAATTTCACCTCCTTCGGTTTCAGTGCGAACAGCGCCACCCTTAATTATCCCACAGCGGTTTCCGTCTCCACCGAGATAGCGAACACCGATGTCTGGATATCAGACTCGGGCAACAACCGTTTGTTAAAATATAACAATCCCTCTATGAATGGAGCGGCCGCCGCGCTGGTGCTGGGGCAGGCGACTTTTGGCGCCAACGCGGCCGCGACCACGCAGGCCGGCCTTAATTATCCCCTGGGGGCGGCGCTGGAGGCGGGCGGAGGTGTCTGGGTCGCGGATTCAGGTAACAACCGTGTGCTCAGGTATGACGCACCCGTCGTAAACGGGGCCGCTGCGGGGCGGGTGCTGGGACAAGCCGTTTTCAACAGCGGCACCCCCAACCGGGGAGGCGTCGTGGCCGCGAACACTCTCAATAACCCTTCGGGCGTAGCGATAGATGTCTCCGGCGCGGCCGTGTGGGTGGCGGATAACGGCGGCAACCGCGTCCTTAAGTTCACCGGCGCTTTGACGGACGGAATGGACGCGACCCTGGAACTGGGACAGGCCGCCATCGCCGGGGTGGATATGGACCTAGCCAATCGGGGCGGAGCCGCGGCCTTGGATATCACTCTTGCCGGTCCTTACGGAGTGGCGCTGGACGGAGCTAATGTCTGGGTGACCGACTCGATGAACTACCGGCTTCTGCGCTATTCCAATCCGAACATCCCCCTATCCTTCGCGGCTGATACCGTTCTGGGACAGAATGATTTCAATCAATTCGCGGTCAATACGCCCGCGGTGGGAAGCCTGTACACGCCCAACGGCATGGCTCTGGACACGGTTTCAACTCCTAACAGACTGTATGTGGCCGATTATAATAATAACCGTGTTCTATGGTGGAACAGCGCAGCGGTTTTTGCCAACGGCCGCCCGGCCGACGGCGTATTGGGCCAGGCGAATTTTACTTCGGTGCTTCCCAACCGCGGCGGCGCGACGGCTCTTAATACCATGAACGGTCCTGCCGCCGTGGCGGTCAACTCCTTTGGGGAGTTGTGGGTCAGTGATCTGCTTAATTCCCGTCTGCTGCACTTTGCCGCGGCCCCTAACAGCGGAGATTCCGCCGACCGCGTGCTGGGACAACTTGCGGACAACACGGCCATTCCCGGCGTAACCGCCAATGTTATTTCCGGCGCTTCAGCCATCGCGCTGGACTCCGGAAACAATCTTTGGGCGGCTGACTCGGCCAATCATCGTGTTTTAAGGTTCCCCGCGGCGACCGCTGCCTATGGCGCCGCCGATATCGTTCTCGGCCAGGGAGGGCTTTTCAACTCCGGGGCGGTCAATGGAGGCGGCACGACCGCCGCCGGCACGCTTAATTGGCCTTCCGGGCTTTCTTTCGCCGCCGGAGACACTCTCTGGGTGTCCGACTCGGATAACAACCGCGTTCTCAGATTTCCCGCCCCGGTGACAAGTGCAACCCCGGCCGACCTGGCATTGGGCCAGGCGAATTTAACCGGGAACCTTCCCGGCGTTTCCCAAACCGCTCTCAACGGCCCTGGCGGCGTATTTGCCGATCCGTCCGGCGCCCTCTGGGTGTCGGATGTCTATAACTCCCGCATACTCAGATTCGACTCGCCGACCGCGAACGGCGCGGCGGCTGTTCTTGTGCTGGGTCAGGCTCATTTTACGGGCGCTTCCCCTAACCGCGCGGCGCTGAGCCCGGCGGCCGATACGCTCTCCGCCCCCAACGACATCCTCGTTGCAGGCAGTTCCAGGCTATGGATAGCGGATACGGCCAACAACCGCCTCCTGCAGAGCGATCTCTCGCCGGTGTCGAAGCTTTTCCCTGTGTTAACGGTAGTATCTTCCATGTCGCTCACCGGCTCATGGACTGCGGCGGTCAATCCGGGTCCCGGAACCTATGTGGTGGCCCTTTCTTCCAACAGCGACTTCAACACCCTCGCTTCCACAGGCGCCGTTACGGCCCTTACATCCGGCTTTACGGCGCTTCTGCCGGCCACCAGCTACTACATGAGGGTCAAACTTTCCACCGAAACGGACGCCTCGTATTCTTTCAATACCGTCCTGGCGCAGACCGCTCCCCACGCCACGCGGCTGTTCCCCGCGTTCACCGGCGTTTCTTCAGGCACCCTTACCGCCTCCTGGACCGCGGGGGCCGGCTCCGCCTATGTAGTGGTGCTTTCTACCAGAAGCGACTTCAGCTCCATAACTTCCAGTGCGACGCAAGGCGCCGCGGCGGTTTTTTTTACCGGGCTGGTCCCCAGTACCAGCTATTACCTGGAGGTAAAACTCTCCACCGAAACGGACGCCGCTTTCGCCTTTAATACGGCGGCCTTTCTGACCCGTCCTCTCGGGTTGACCCCGCTCAGTGCGACCGCTTCGGGCCTGTCAAGTTCCGGTTTCACGATGAACTGGCTGTCACTCCCCACAGCGGAGTATGTGGTTGTTTTTGCCAACGACCCCGATTATACATCCATCCGCTCCAGCGTGACTCAGGCGGGAAACTCTGCCAGTTTCAGCGGCCTCTCGGAATATACAAACTACTATTTCCAGGTAAAGCTTTCCACTGAAACAGACCAGGCCTTCCTCTACAACAGGTCGGCGGTGCGAACCCCTGCCCTGGCCGGGCACACTCCTCTGGATCCGGCATTTATCGGAGCGGGAGCTACTACACTAACCGCCTCCTGGACCGGGATACCGGGCTCCACTTACATAGTGGCGCTTTCTACGGACAGCAGTCTTAGCCCCGTGGTTTCCAGCGCCGCACAGACGGGCGCCAGCGCTTACTTTACGGCACTGACCCCCGACACCAGCTACTACCTGGGTGTCAAGATCTCGACAGAGGCTGACGCGGTCTATACCATCAGCAGGGCCGTCCGCAAGACTTCCCTCTCCGGGGCCGGCTCTTCGATCTTTATAAGCGCCAATAACAGCGGAGAAATAAGCGTGACCTGGCCGTATGTCGCGGGGGCCAGCCATGTTCTGCTGCTGGCGACAGATCCGGGGTTCACCACCCTGGTTTCGTCCTTCACAACGGCCCCGTCCGAATATAACGAAACATATGAAGGCCTCTCCGGTCTGACCACCTACTACTTCGCCATGAAGCTGGCGGTGGAGCCGGATGCGTCCTTCGCTTATAATACCGAGGCGATCTACACCCCGGGAACCCAGGCCTATCCGTACATTTCAACCGTCACGGTCACCGGGCTAACGCTGGACTGGGAAGGCGCGGCGGGAACGCGTTATACCGTGCTGCTTTCCACCGAGAGCGGCTTCGGAACCCTGGTTTCATCAACCACGCAGGCGGCTCTCGCCAAAACCTTCACAGGGCTTTCAAGCGACACCCTGTACTATTATGCGGTAAAGAACGCCGCCGAAAGCGACGCAGCCTTCTCCGACCTGGCCAACAAGGGCTGGCAGAGAACGCTGCCCACGCCGCTCAGGCCCGTACTGACTGCGGTTTCTTCGAACACGCTTACGGCCTCCTGGACCGGCATGACCGGGTCCACCTATGTGGTGGTGCTGGCGTCAAGCAGCGATTATACGGGCATAATCTCGTCCGCCACGCAGCTGCCCAGTTCAAGCATGTTCTCCGGGCTGGAGCCTTATACGACATATTATTTCGAGGTGAAACTCTCCACCGAGACCGACATAGCCTTCAGCGGCAGCCTGGCGCAGAAACGCACCCTGCCCGACGGCGCCTTGCTAGCGCCGGTGCTGACGGCGGTTTCTTCCAATACACTTACAGCTTCCTGGACCGCGGTGTCCGGCTCAACTTATGTGGCTGTACTGGCTTCCGATCCGAACTTTACGGTCATTCTGTCCTCCAGCCAGGAAACAGACAGCCCGGCGGGCTATACCGGGCTTTTCCCGGATACCAGCTATTACTTCATGGTAAAGCTGCTGACTGAGGCGGACCAGGCGTTCGTATTAAACACCGCGGCGAAGCGCACCCTTACGACGCGGATCGTCCCGTCTCTGAGGCCCATGTCCCCCGGCAGGCTCAACGCTTCCTGGACGTCCTTCCCGGGCGCGTACTATACGGTGGTGCTGGCGCTGGACTCCGCCTTCACCAATATCGTCTCTTCGATAACCACCGAGACCGTATTGACCGACTATTCCGGACTTATAGGCGCTATGCCTTATTATCTGGGAGTAAAACTGGTCACGGAGAGCGAAAACGCTTATCTGGTCAACTGGTCTTCGGCGGTAGCGCCGGCCGGCGCGCTTCGCCTATTCGCCCTGACCCCCAACAAAATGCTGCGCGGCGACGGGGAAATACAGATAATCATAACCGGAGAAGGCCTCACCCCTGACTCCGCAATACGCCTTACTCGCACGGGCTATAGCGATGTCATACTATCCAGCGTGACCTGGATCAGCCCGGGAAAAGTGACATGCAGCGTCCCCAGGTCTATCGCCCTTGGCCTGTGGAATGTGGTCGTGGCGGGCGGAGGCTTTACCACCGCCATTTACAACGGCCTGGCGGTGATGACGGCGGACCCGAACAGCGCCAAGATCTTCCAGGGTATTTTCAAGCCCAACCTGGGAGAAGTGGCGAATCTGACCACTACTCTTCTATCGCCTGGCAATGTCAGCATCAGGGTCTACGACAGCCTGGGGCGCCCGGTGCGCGAGATCTTCGACAGCTTCCGCGCCGCCGGCAATTATCTCGACACCTGGGACGGGCGTAACGAATCCGGACGCATCTGCGCTTCGGGGGTCTATCTTATACGCTTCGAATGTCCGGGCTTCAGCTCGACAAAACGCGTGGTACTGGTGAAATAACATGAAAATAAAAATATCCATACTGATACTTGCCGCCGTGCTCTCCACCCCCCGGGCCGGCGTGGCTGGCAACAGCGCCGGGACAACCTCGGCTCTCTTCCTGCGCCACGAACCCACCGCCCGCGTGACCGCCATGGGCGGCGCCCTGGCCGCGCTCGACGACGAGAGCGGCGCGGCTTACTTCAACCCCGCCGCCCTCGGCAATATGCGGGAGCACAGGCTTTCTTTCTCGGCCTGGAGCGGCGTGGACGAGAACAGCAGGGAAACATTTATGTCCGGCATCTACCACGCCGGCGCGCGCGGCGTCTTCACCCTCAATTACCTGCGCCATTCAAGCGGTAAAGAGGATATCTATGACCTGGGCGGCAACCTGAGCTCGGTCGAACTCTCGGACGAATACGCGCTTGGCGCGGGCTGGGGTTATAAACTCTCCGGGAACCTTGCGGCCGGAGCACAGGCGAAGATGGTTAAAAGCAAACTGGCCGAAAACTACGACGACAGGACCGGCACGGTCGACGCAGGCATACTGGCCACGACCGATAACGGACGGTTTTCACTGGGCGCAGGCGTGCAGAACGCCGTGGGCGAGCTTAAATATATAAACGCTGGGGACCCCCTGCCCACGATAATATACGGCGGCGCGGCCATGCGCTTCGATATGGGCGCTATGGGGAAACTGCTGCTGGCGGCCGATCTGCACAAGCCCAGGGACGAGCGCTCCGCGGACGCGCACGCCGGGGCGGAGTACAAAAAGGACATCCTGGCGCTTCGCCTGGGCGTCAAGCGCGTATCCGGCGACAACAGCGTCACGGCCGGCGGGGGCATAACATTCAGGTGGGCCAGCTTCGACTACGGTTTCCAGGCCGCGGGCGAACTGAACCAGCAAGTGCATAAATTCACTTTAAACATTCTGTTCGGCGGCGCGAAGACCGGGGATGAGAAAGCGGCGGCGCAAGCGATGTCCGATAACGCGCAACCGCAAACCTCCGGCGCGGCGCCCGGAACGGCCGCAGAGGAACAGCCGGCCCCGGAGCCCGAACCGCAGCAGGAACTGCCGGAAGCCCCGGCTATGCCGCTTTAATGACCGGAAATGAGAAAGGAGAAATGAAATGAGCGCAATAACATATCGCATAAACAACGGATTTATAACAAGCCTGACCCTCGCGACGGCGCTTGTTTGCCTGGGGTCCGGCCGAAGTTCGGCCCAGGGTCTGTCCACGCCGGCTGAGAAAACCAAAAGAATAGTGACCACCGCCCAGCGCCGGGCCGCCGCCGACCGCAAAAAGCGCGCAACGCCGTCAGCCATATATGACCTGACCACTCCCACAGGGTTAAAACCTTGCCCGCCGGCCACACCGGGCGGCATGCCCGATTATTTTAACTGCGGTAATTTCGCCAACAGCCCGCTCCCGCTGGTCTCCGGCAATACCATTACCGGCGGTATGAAAAAATTCGTGGACAGGCTTCCCGGTCTCGGCCCAGCTAACGCCAACAACCTCGGGCAGTATATCCCCATAGCCGAGAAAAATACAGGCGCCTACTCCGGTTCGGATTATTACGAGATAGGTCTTGTGGAATATTCCCAGCAGATGCACTCGGCCCTGCCGCCCACCAAGCTTCGCGGCTACAAGGACCTGGCCGGCGGAGACGGGAAAGCGCACTACTTGGGCCCTCTCATCATAGCCCAGCGTGACAGGCCGGTGCGCATAAAATTCGTCAATCAGCTTCCCACCGGCGCAGCCGGGAAGCTGTTCCTCCCGGTGGATAAGACCATAATGGGCTCCGGGGAAGGCCCGATGAACTCCGACGGCACCCCCTGCGATCCCGCCGAGGAGGACTGCGCCGAGTACACGCAGAACCGCGCCACCATCCACCTGCACGGCAACGACGCCCCGTGGATAAGCGACGGCACTCCGCATCAGTGGGTAGCGCCCAAGGGCGAGAATACACCCTTTAAAAGGGGCGTCAGCGCCCGCAATGTTCCGGATATGGAAGACCCGGGCGAAGGGGCGCTTACTTTCTATCTCCCCAACCAGATGAGTTCCCGCCTGATGTTCTACCATGACCACGCTATGGGGATAACGCGGCTGAATGTCTACGCGGGAGAGGCCGCGGGTTATCTGCTGACCGACTCCGCAGAGGAAGGACTCATAGACAGCGGGGTTCTGCCCAACCTGGGCGGCGTTTACCGCTACGGCATACCGCTTATAATACAGGACAAAACCTTTGTTCCCGACCAAAAGCAGCTGAACGCGCAGGACCCCACCTGGGACAGCAACGCCTGGGGAGGCTTTGGGAATCTCTGGATGCCGCATGTCTACATGACCAACCAGAATCCGGCTGACCCGGACGGCATCAATGCCTTCGGTCGCTGGCATTACGGCCCTTGGTTCTGGCCGCCCGCCGCCAATATCGCACACGGGCCGTCGGGCGGAAATCCCGGCACGCCCATTCCTTCCATGACCCCGGAATCCTGGTTCGATACGCCGGTCATCAACGGCACGGCCTATCCCGTACTGCCTGTGCAGCGTAAAGCGTACCGTTTCCGCGTGCTCAACGCATGCAATGACCGCTTTATGAATCTGCAATTGTATTACGCGGACCCGGCCAACCCGACCGAAGTAAAGATGGTTCCGGCCGATCCCGACACCGTGTTCCCGCCTCACTGGCCCCCCGGCGACAACCGCGAGGGCGGCGTACCGGACCCTCTTACCGTGGGCCCGGACATGATACAGATAGGCAACGAGACCGGCCTGCTGCCCGACCCCGCGGTCCTGCTGAATACCCCAATAGGCCGCAACCTCAACACCATGAGCATGACCGTTACCAACGCCAAGGAGAAAACCCTGATGCTGGCCCCCGCGGAACGCGCGGACATCATCATAGACTTCTCCAGGGTGCCGGCCGGGGTTTCCAAGGTGATACTTTATAACGACGCCTACGCGCCAATGTCGGCCGGGGACACCCGCAACGACTACTTCACAGGGGCGCCGGACCAGACGGACATCGGCGGCTCGCCGACAATATTGCCCGGTTTCGGCCCGAACACGCGGACCCTTATGCAGTTCCAGGTGTCCGGCCCGGCCGAAGCGCCATATAACCTGGATGCTCTTAAAGCGGCTCTGCCCGCGGCTTACACCGCCTCCCGCGACCCGGCCATTGTACCGGAAGATCCCGCGTATTGGGGCGGGATCTTCAGCAACTCTCTCACTTTCAGCACCGCCACAGGCTCTCCGCCCATGGAGAACTTCGTGGAGATGAAGATGCTCACCGACGAGCCCTTCGACCCCGAATACGGGCGCATGATGGGCGTGCTGGGCCTGGAACTGCCCTTCACGGACGCCCGTACGCAGACGGGGTTGCTCAAGAAATACATGGACCCGCCCACCGAGTATGTGAAGGACGGCGGTGTACAAATTTGGAAGTTCACGCATAACGGCATAGACACGCATCCTCTGCACTTCCATATGTTCAATGTCCAGCTGGTAAACCGCGTAGACTGGGCCGGGGTCATGACGCCTCCGGACCCCAATGAGCGCGGCTGGAAGGAAACCCTGCGGTTCAACATGCTGGAATCGGTTTATGTGGCCATAAAACCCAAGGTCTCCACGGTACCGTTCGCGCTGCCTCAGAGCGTGCGCCCTCTGAACCCACTGATGCCGATAGGCGCGACGATGGGGTTCAGCAATGTCGACCAGTTCGGCCTGCCGCTGGTTCCGCGTGTCTCAAACCAACTGAACAACTTCGGACACGAGTTCGTCTGGCACTGCCACATCCTTTCGCATGAGGAAGACGACATGATGCGCCCGCTGGTGGTGCAGCTGGCTCCCAGTACTCCCACCGCGGTGACGGCCCGGTTCGCCAGCGTGGTTGACCCGGTCACGAATCTGTCCGTACGGGTCGCCCAGGTGAACTTTAGTCTTCCCCTGGAACTGACAGGCGGTGGTACGCCGCTTTACACCGTCGCCTCCAGTACGGGAGCCATAGTCGGGACCGGGAACGCCAGCCCTATATATGTAACGGGGCTTACGCCTAATACGACCTATTCGTTCACGGTGACGGCTTCCAATTACGCCGGTACCGGCCCGACCTCTCTTTCGTCCAACATCCTTACATGGGCCGGGGTGCCCGACGCGCCGTCTTCGGTCGTGGCCGTAGGAGGAGACCAGACGGCTACCGTGAGCTTCTCTCCGCCGGCGGACAACAGCAGCCCGATACTGTCCTATACCGTCACCTCTAATCCCGGCGCGATAACGGCCGCGGGAGCCTCCAGTCCTGTAACCGTGACGAACCTGGGCGGTCCGGGCACGAGCTACACCTTCACGGTGACTGCCACCAACGCTGTCGGTACCGGCCCCGCGTCGGCCCCGTCCAATACCGTGGTCATGACCACGCTTCCCGGAGCGCCGACCAAACTGAAAGCCGTGACCGTCGGAACCAACAATACGCTTCTCAGCTGGACTAACAACACCACTGTCAATCTGCTGGGATTCGTCGTCTCGCGGAGCGCCGACGGTGGGGTAACATGGACAAATCTTCTCCCCGGCACTACGGTCGGCGCTAATACGAACTTCTACCGCGCCACCGGGCTTACACCTAGGAAAACATATCTTTTTCGGGTACAAGCTATGGACACCGCCAACGCCCTTTCCGTTTTTTCCAACACCATAAGGGCGACTACGAGATAATTTGGAAAGAGCGGCCGAAACGGCCTGGAACCCTTCCCGGGGATCCAGGCCGGAAACAGCCGCGGGCGTTATCCAGGATGTATACAATGACCATGACCGTGGAACAGGCGTGGCAGGCGGCCACGCTCCTCATCGCCGTCGGACTGCTTAACGCCCTGGAACGCCGGTCGCCGCGCTTATCCGCACTAATCTCGGATTCGTCCTTACCATCTGGGACAGGCTGTTCGGCACCTACGCGGACCCGGAGAGGGTCGGAGACGGGTTCGCGCTTTCTGCCTTTCCCGTCCGCAGCAGGCTCCTTCGCCTGATGGCCGGGGTCTGAGGGCCGCCGCTGTAAAACCGCTTACGGGGAAAATAGTCAATAAAAAGGCGAATCCGCCCGTTCCTCCCGGTACCGCATAACGATAAAATTTAAACAAGGATTACGGGCCGGCCGTAAAAAGCGCGGGCGGTCCAGGAGGGAGGACTATGAATAACATGAGCAGGGTCGTTTTGATCATGCTGGGCGTTCCGGCGCTCGCGGCGGTGGTGAACGGCGCCTCCACAAGCGAAAATATGCGGACCGCTTATAACCGCGAACTGAACACCAGGCTGCGTTACGAGGCGTTCGCGGCCAAAGCCGACGCAGAAGGCTATGCCGGAGTGGCCGGCGTATTGCGCGCTATCGCCTTTTCAGAAAGCATTCACGCGGCCAATCACTACAAAGCTATGTCCGCGCCAGGGCCCCAGCCCGCGGATCCTGCGGCGGCGGTCGTCCCTGAGACCACAAAAGAGAATCTAAAGGCGGCGTTGAGGGCGGAAATGAACGAGAGCGGAAAGATCTATCCCGCTTTCGTAAAACAGGCCATAGCCGAAGGGGATGCCCGGTCCATTATGAGTTTAAAGGGGGCCATGGCGTCGGAAGGCGGCCATGCCCGGATCTTCTCGAAGCTCCTGAAAAAGACCGGGGAGTGGAAACGGAAGATCGCGATCATCGTGTGCCGGACCTGCGGTTATAGTTCGGACGATCCGAACCTTAAGATCTGTCCGTTCTGCACGCATCCGCGCGGCGAGTTCGCCGAAATGTAAATGCGCAGGAGCCGCCTGGAATGTAGGAAGTAATCCGGGGCCGGCGCCCGTCTCGGCGCTTTGAGCGCGTATAAACGGCTCGCTATAACGGGGAGGATCTCATGCGACGAAAGTGTTTTATTCCGCTTGCGGCGGTCTTGGCGGTACTGTTCCTTTTTATTCCAGGCCGGGCCGAAAGGGACGGGCGGGGCGGGGAAGACGGCGGACATTTCGACCGCGCGCGATCTCGCGGGGAGGAGAGGGCCGGTTCCGCCCGCTGGGAGTCCGGAGGCGGCAGAGAAATAATCAGGTCCCAGCGCGTGAATCTCGCCAGGCCGGACCGTCCGCAGGATCTTTCGCGCGTTATCAGGGACAACAGGCAGATAGCCGCGCCCGGAAAATATGAGACCGGAGAAACTATCCGGCAGCCAGCCGCCTCCGCGCCTCCGCGCCAGCATACCGAGGTGACGGGGAACAGGGGCGTTATGCGGGAGATCTCCGGCCGGCGGAGCGCGGAGACCGTCCGCGGCCGTTATTACTGGCACAACTCAGGAGGGATGAGGTACGCGCATTACTTCGACGACCGCGGCGTCCACTGGTATGGATTTTACCACGGACCGTCGTTCTACTGGACCCGTTATTACGGCGGGAACTGGTGGTGGTTCGATCCGTCGTATTCGCGCTGGGTTTTCTGGTGGGACGGCTACTGGTGGTGGAACGGCCCCGGCGGCGCATATTTCGTGTACATGGATAATAATTATTACCCTTACGAGGACGGGGCGGTCACGGTCCAGAAATCGGAAACGGTCCCTCCCCCCGGAGTCAAACCAGCCCCGGACGGGGGAAAAGGCTGGGACAGCCCGGACGGCGGCCGTATGGTGCGGGTCATGGGCGACCAGTCCGAGGCCTTCCTGTACGACAAGACCGGTTCCGCGCCGGACTTTCTCGCTTATCTGGGCCGCGGCGTGGAGAAGGTCCGTTTTTCCGGAGGGACGCCGGGAGAGCCGCTTCAGATCCTGCTGGATTTTAAGGACGGCAGTTTCGCCGTGTTCGATATGGACGGCAAAGCCCTGAAACCAGGCGTTCATGCGCCTCCTCCGGCCGGAGCTCCTCCATCCGACGAGGCCGCGCCTCCGCCGCCCGCTTCGGCGCCGGGAAAATGACGCGCTTAACGAGCCGATATTGACGGGCCGGACGGCCGTATGAACGAAGAAATAAACATCAGGATCAGCGGCGGGGCCGGGCGGGGGATAGTCTCCGCCGGGATGACGCTTTGCCGCATGTACAAAGACAGCGGCCGTCATGTTTTCGCGATCCAGGACTATATGTCCCGCATCCGGGGCGGAAATAATTTTTTTCAGGTCCGCGCGGCTTCCCGCCCTGTTTATGCGCCCAGGGAAAAGGCTGAAATAATAGCGGCGCTGGACGCAGAAGCGGTGGAGGCCGGCAAGGCCGCGCTGGCGGCGGGCGGCGTGCTGGTCCTGGACGCTGAAAAGTACGGGATAAAGGAACAGGAGAAAGGATGGCTGAGCGTTCCCCTCTACGCGCTTGCGCTGGCGGCGGGCGGCCCGCTTTACGCCAACGCCGTGGCGGTGGGAGTAATAGCCGCGTTGACCCGGGAGAGTTTCGACGATGTCTCCAAAGCCGTGGACCGGGAATTCTCCGCGAAGGGGACCGAGGCCGCCGGAAGGAACCTGCAGGCCGCCCGCAGCGGGTATGACTACGCCGCCGGGCGTATAGGGGACCGCATATTAAGTCCGGCCTGCGCGCCGCACAACAGGAAATGCCTGCTGGCCGGCAACGAAGCCCTCGCTTTAGGGGCGATCTCAGCCGGCTGCAAGTTCTATACGGCCTACCCCATGTCTCCGTCCACCGGGATCATGGATACCGTGGCGGATTATGCGGCCCGGTACGGGATCATAGTGGAACAGGCCGAGGATGAGATAGCGGCTGTCAACATGGCGGTGGGCGCCTCTTTTGCCGGCGTAAGAGCTATGACCGCCAGCTCCGGCGGCGGCTTCGCGCTGATGTGCGAGGGCCTCAGCCTGGCCGCGATGACGGAGACCCCGCTGGTAATAGCCGTGGTGATGCGTCCCGGCCCGGCCACGGGCTTTCCCACGCGGACCGCCCAGGAGGACCTGGAGTTCGTTTTGAACGCCGGACACGGAGAGTTCGCCCGCGCCGTATATTCGCCGGGCTCGCCGGAAGAATGTTTCCTGGCCGTAAAGCGCGCGTTCAACACCGCGGAGAGGTTCCAGGTCCCGGCGCTGATACTCTCCGACCAGTACCTGGCCGAGTCTTTTACGAATCTAGAATTTCCCGACCTCCTGGCCGAGCCTGCGGACCGGGGGAAGATCTTAAGCGGCAGAGAGGGTCCGGAGCCGGGCCGCTATGCATATTCCCCCGACGGGGTGTCCCCGCGCATTATTCCCGGCAGGTCGCCGTCTACTGCCGCCGCCGACAGCGACGAGCACGGTCCTGAAGGACATATAACGGAATTGTCCGAAGTCCGCGTTAAAATGACGCAAAAACGCTTTCAGCTGAAAATGGCCGGGTTGCTGAAGGAGGTGCTGCCTCCGACGGTCGTTAACCCCGGCGCCGGGACCATGCTTTGCGGTTTCGGTTCCGTGCTCGGTTTATTGCGGGAGGCGTGCTCGGCCGCGGCCGGCACGGGGTTCATTCACTACCCCCAGGTCCGGCCTTTTCCCGCCGAAGCTACCGCCGCGGCGCTGAAGGGCGCCGGGCGCGCGCTTACGGTGGAGAACAACGCCTCCGGCCAGCTGGCCGGGCTCATATTCCGGGAGACCGGTTTTAAATGCGGCGGGTCCGTCCTTAAATATGATGGAAGGCCGTTCACGCTGGACGAAGTCGCCGCCGCATTAGGAGCCTGTCCGACATAATGGAAATAAAAGATTTTAATTCGCCGGATCCGGCGGCCTGGTGTCCCGGCTGCGGCAATTTCGGCATTCAGGCCGCGCTGAAAGCCGCCCTGGTAAAATACGGCAGGCGGCCGCGGGACCTGCTGCTGGTCTCCGGCATAGGCCAGGCGGCCAAAATGCCGCATTACATAAATGCCAATTTCTTTAACGGCCTGCACGGGCGGGCGCTGCCGGCGGCCGCGGCGGCTAAAATAGCCAACAGGGAACTGACCGTCATCGTGACCACGGGCGACGGGGATTGTTACGGCGAGGGCGGCAATCATTTTATCCACAACATCAGGCGCAATGCGGACCTGACCGTAATAGTGCATGATAATCAGATCTACGGCCTTACAAAAGGGCAGGCTTCGCCGACTTCCGTTCCCGGCATGAAGACACGGATCCAGCCAGGCGGGGTGATCCTGGCTCCGTTCCCTCCCCTGGAAACGGCGCTGGTTCTCGGCTGCGGTTTTGTCGCGCGCGGCTACGCGGCGGAAACGGACCATCTGGCGGAACTTATAACGGAGGGGATACGGTACAAGGGATTTTCGCTGATAGATGTGTTTCAGCCCTGCGTCACCTTCAATAAACTTAACACTTACGAGTGGTACGCGCAGCGGGTCTATAAAACGGGGGCAAAGCACGACACGGCGGACAGGGCCGCGGCCCTGGCCCTGGCGGCGGAAAGGGAAAAGCTGCCGATAGGCGTTCTTTATAAGAAGGAAAAACCTTCCTATGAGGAGCTTAGCGGGCTGGACGGCATGGCGCCCCTGGCGGACGCCGATCTCGGCAAGATAGATCTAGGGCCGGTCCTGGCGGATTTTTGCTGAAAGATCCGGATCATCGACCGGAAGGGAGGAACTTATGACGATAGGAACGGGTGTCGCGCGGGTGCTGGTAAGCGCGTTGCTGACCCAGGGGGCCGGAGAGCTCCGCGCCCAGCCGGCGGAGGCGAAGCTGGAGAAAGCGGTCTTTGCCGGCGGCTGCTTCTGGTGCATGCAGCGCAAATTCGAGGAAATTGACGGCGTAAGCCGGGTCCTGGCGGGGTATGTAAACGGCTCAGGCGAAGCGCCGACCTACGAAGATTATTCCGAAAAAGGGTTCGTGGAGGCCGTTGAGGTGAGTTACGACCCGGCAAAAGTCCAGTATACGCGGCTGCTGGAGGTTTTCTGGCGCCAGATCGATCCCACCGACGCCGGGGGGCAGTTCAACGACCGCGGACCCCAATACCGCCCGGGAATATATTATTCCACGCCGGAGCAGAAAACAGAGGCGGAAAGATCCGCGCTCGAACTCGCCGCCTCCGGGCGCTACCGGAAACCGCTGGCGACGCCTATAATAAAGCTGGAGAATTTTTACAAAGCGGAGGATTATCACCAGGATTATTATAAAAAAAACCCGTTAAGTTACGGGTTCTACCGGTACCGCTCGGGCCGGGACCAGTACCTGAAGGAAATATGGGGCGGCGGGGAGGACGCAAAGCCGCAGGCCGCCGCGCCGGGAGGCTTTGTAAAACCGGGAAAGCGGGAGCTTATGAAAAAACTTACCCCCATTCAATACAAGGTTACGCAGGAAGGAGGCACGGAGCCGGCTTTTAAGAACGAATATTGGAATAATAAACAAGAGGGGATCTATGTGGATGTCGTCTCCGGCGAGCCGTTGTTCTCTTCGCTGGATAAGTTCGATTCCGGCACCGGCTGGCCCAGTTTCACGCGGCCGCTCCCGGACGCCGGAGTCGTGGAGAAGGCCGATAACACCTTGTTCATGAAGCGGACCGAAGTGCTCAGCAGCAAAGCGGGCTCCCACCTCGGCCATGTGTTCAACGACGGCCCCAGGCCGACGGACCTACGCTATTGCCTTAATTCCGCGGCGCTTCGCTTTATCCCCAGAGAAAATATGAGCAGGGAAGGATACGGTAAATATCTGAAGCTGTTTAAAAAATGACGGGGCAAAGGCCGGGTGTGAGAGCATGAAATTTTCCGTAATAATTCCGGTATACGACGAAGGCCCCGCCGCCGCGGCCGCGGTTAGGGCGGTCCGCGGGCTCCGGGGCGGCGCGGAGGCGGAACTCATACTTTCCTGCGCCGGTCCGGACGCGGAGGCCCTTAACCCCGCCGAGATGCCCGGAGTAGCGTTCGTGAAATCGCCGGCGGGCCGGGCGGAGCAGATGAATCTTGGCGCGCAAAAAGCGTCCGGGGAGGTGCTTGTTTTTCTGCACGCGGATACCCGTCTTCCAGCCGGCGCTTTTCAGGCCATGGAGCGGGCGCTGGTCCCGGGCGGCCGCTGCGGCGGCGCTTTCAGGCTTGAAATAGCTTCGCGAAACCCGTGGCTGCGTTTTGTCGCCTGGACGGCGAATGTGCGCAACAGGTTCACCGGCACGCCGTACGGCGACCAGGCTATTTTTATGCGGTCCGGGTTTTTCCGCCGCCTGGGAGGCTACGCCCGCATTCCGATTATGGAGGATGTGGACCTGGTCCGCCGCGCCAGAGGCGCGGGCGGCAGGCTGGTCATCCTCAGGGAAGCCGCCGCCACTTCCCCCCGGCGCTGGGAAAAGGAAGGAATGCTCCGTACGACCTTAAACCATCATGCTCTCCGCCTGCTTTATCTCGGGGGGGTCTCCGCTGAAAAGCTGGCGGGATTCAGGGCTGCCCGCGGGTTCGCCGCCAAAGCCGCCTGTCTTTTCGGGCGGAAGGCCCGGGCCGGAAAGGAAGCGCTCGTGCTGTTCGCGCGCTACCCTTTTGAAGGGGCGGTAAAAACACGCCTGGCCGCGGGTCTGGGAGAGCGGCGGACGCGCGGCCTGTATGCCTGTTTTTTGCGGGACGCCGCGGACGAATTAAGGCGGCTTAAGGCGGACATTTTCGTTTCCTTCACTCCGGCCCGGGCCGGGCGGGAATTCCGGGAGTTCCTGGGCGCCGATTTCAATTATCTCCCCCAGATATGTGGCACGCTGGGCGAAAGGATGGAGAACGCCCTGCGCGAGGTCTTTCAAAAAGGCGTCTCCCGCGCCGTTATAGTGGGCAGCGACCTGCCCGGCCTTACGGCGGGGCGCATCAACGAGGCCTTCAGCCTCCTGGCGCAGGTGCCGGCAGTGATCGGGCCCTCGGAGGACGGGGGATATTATCTGCTCGGCCTTCGCGAAGAGGCCTTTACGAAAGAGCTTTTCAGCGGCATCCGCTGGAGTTCTCCGTATGTTTTTGAACAGACAATGGAGCGTTTTGGAAGAAGGAACATCTCGCCCGCGGTGCTCGGCCGGCTCCGTGATATAGACGACCTGCCGGCCCTTAGGCGGTTCTATTATGAGAACGCCGGAGAAGCGACGGCTCCGGCCACCATGGAGTTCATCAAGGGCGAACTGGCCGGTCTTATTCCGTATGAAACCGCGGCGAAAATTTTTATTCCATTTCTTCCTTTAGGAGGCCGCCCACCGGAGGCGGGGTCTTCTGTTCATCCTCGCGCAGGAAGCGCCGTGAGAGCACCAGGGTGGCAGCGCTGTAGCAGATGATGGTGATAAGAAAAGACATGTTGAAACCGAAATCCATCTGGAGCTTTCCGCTGAGCTTGGCGCCGAAAGCCCAGAGCAGGCTCCAGCAGGCGGTGTAAACGGCGCTGGCCAGGGCGTGCGCCTCCTTCTTAAAACGCGAGAGCATGAACACGCCGTAGATCGGTCCTCCGGCGTTCATCAGCATGGTGCGGATAAAAGCCGCCGTTATGGTGGGCAGGATCTGTCCCGAAAAACCCATGGTGGCCAGGAACGGAATGGAAAGCGATTGGAGGATTATCATCGCGCGCACCTGCCCTTTTTTCCTCACCAGCCACGGCCCGATAAATCCTCCCGCCGCCATCTAAAGCGGCATCAGGGACATATAAAAGCCGAGGCTTGAGATCTGCAGGTCGAAACCGGTCTTGAAAAAAATGTTCAGGTACGGCATTATCATTCCGGCGCCGAAACCGACCAGGGTCTGCGGCAAAAACACCATGAACGCTTCCAGGGGCTTGATGCCGCCCAGGTCCAGGTTGAGCCCGCGCGCCGGCCGTTTCGGCGCCGGCGCAGCGTCCTCGAAATAAAACACCGGCAGCAGCGCCGCCGCCATCAGGGCCGTCGCGGCCAGCAGGGTGATCCGGTAGGCCGCCGCACTTTCCGCCCCTCCCGACAGAAGCGCCGCCGCCCTGTCGGTCAGAGCGCCGCCCAGCAGGTTGCCAAGGAACCCCGCCAGCGTGGAAAAGGCGAACTGGAAACTGAAAACGAAGTTGCGGTCTTTTTCGGTGGAGTATCTGGCCATCAGAGGCCACGAGGTTATGGCCATGAAGGCGCCCGAGAAACCGGAGACGAATTTAAACGAGATCAGCATGGCCCTGGAAGGGAATACGGCCAGGCCCAGTGCGGAGGCCGCGGCCAGGCACAGGGAGATGGCGAGATTCTTTTTAAGCGGCAGGCCGGCGCAAAGCAGGGCCAGCGGCGCCGCCAGCGCCGCGGTCACGAACATGGGGATGGATTCCAGCGTGCCCACGAACTCGCGCGTATAGCCGAGTTTAAGTATGTAAAGATTGTAGACCAGCCCGAAGGCGCTTTGCGAGACGCCCAGAATGAAGGTCAGATAAATGAACAGTCTGGCGCTCTTCTGGAAATCCCCGAACCGTGAAAAATATAGCCTTAAGGAATGCATAGCGGTAAAAAGGAGTTCGGCCGCCTTTAAGGCCATAGGCAGGGGAAACCGCAAAGCGGCGTCCGCCTGTGGGTAAATTCCCCTGGAAGGTGCCCGCCGGATCCGGCTAACTCCTCCCTTAACGCGCCGCGGCGCTGTCCGTGTACCAGATATAATTTGCCAGGTCCCTGCGTTCCCGGGGCAGGGCCGCCGGGCATTTTTCCGCGTCTTCGGCATAGAACGAGGCCTGGCGGACCTTGGCCGCCCGGCTTTTAACCGAAGCCGGGAGGGCCGCGTTGTAGATAAGGCGGTCGTTGCCGGCCAGGACCAGCATGGACCAGCCGGGCTTAGAGTTGATGAAATCCGCTATCGCGGCGCCGGCGCTTTCGTTCCAGGCGGAGACGGCGGCCAGGTGGTTCTCCCAGTCCCGTGCGCCTGCCGCCGTTGCGGATGAAGCGGCGGGACCGTCGAAAGAGGTCTTGAGGAACTCCAGGTACTTTTTGCGGTTGCCGGTCTTGAGTTGCGCCGGCAGTAATTTCTTCTCCGTCTCGTTCAGGGCCGCCGGGCCTTCCCGTCCGATCCCGACAACCAGGTCGTCGGGCGGATCCAGCGCCAGGGCCCTGAGCTTGTTCTGTATGATAAAATTAAATATAGGCCTGTAGGGGGCGAAATCCGGCTGTGGACCTTTCCGCCGGCCGGTTTTTTGCAGGAAGTCCTCTTCGCTTATTTTCCCGGCCGTGTATTCGTCCAGGATGGGCTGCAAAGGAACGGCCAACTCCTCAAAGCCCACCGCTATTTTGGAGCCGCGTGCCTCGCGCATGGCCTTAAGGATCTCCAGCCGCGCCTGCTGGTCCGCCGGGCGGCCGGGCGACCCGCCCGCATAGACGATATCGCTTTTCCAGATCACGGATTTGAAGGCCGCCTGGTCGCCGAACGGCTTGCCGGACTGGCCGCCGAAAATACAAAAAGTCTGCGCGGGCGCCGGAGCGTCTTTTTTTATATTCATATCCGGCTTCCGGTGCGCTCGTTCCGCGGCCCGCGCGGCGGGGCCGGGCAGGCAGAGGAACAGGGAAATAACAAGATGTTTCATTTTATAGTCCCTGTCTCCGGCGTGGAATGGTCGATATACCTGATATAGTCGGCAAGCCCGGCGTCCTCAGCCGGCAAGGCCGCGGGGCATGCGGCGGCGTCCAGCGGGTAGAAGGAGACGAGGCGCAGGCCCGCGGTCCTTGAGGCCAGCGAAGCCGGGAGGCCCGCGTTATAGATCACATGTCCCGACCCGGCCACGGCCATGCCGGCGCAGCCGGGGTAGGCGTTCAGAAACCCGGCCATGCGCGCTCCCATCGTTTCGTTCCAGGCGCACATCGCCGCGAGGTAGTTCTCAAAAGTAAATTCCTCCATGCCTTTTTCCACGCCGCCGAGAATATAGCGGTCAAGGAAGGCCATATCCGCGCCGGCCGCGGACGGGCCCCCGGTGAATTTTCCGTGGCTGTCGAAGGCCTTCCTGAGGTATTTTATGTAAGCTTCGTTCTTCGTGATCTCCACCCTGTCCGGCAGGTATCGCTTTTCCTCGGGGGAAAGGCCGTCCAGCCCTACGCGGGCTATCCTAGCCACCACATTCCTCGGCAGGTTCAGGGCCAGGGCTTTAAGCTTGTGCTCGCGTATGAAATCGAAGAGCGGCTTATACAGGTTGAAGTCGAAGCCCCATTCTTTCTTCCAGTCGGTTCTCAGCAGGAACTCCTCTTCGCTTATCTTCCCGGCCGCGTAATCGTCGAGCACAGGCTGGAGCGTCATATTCAACATTTCAAAACCGACGGAGATATTTTGGCCGCGCGTTTCGTGGAGCGCTTTCAGCGTTTCAAGCTGCGCCCGGTGGTCTTTGGGCTGGTCGTGGGTTTCGCCCGCGAAAACAGCGTCGCCGCCGCCTACCACGGCTTTAAAAGCGTCCTCGCCGGCCAACAACGCGCCGCTGCTGCCGTTGTAAATGCACTGATCCAGGGAACCGGGGTTATTCGAGGCTAAAAGGCTGGAACGGCAGATGAACGAAAAAACAAAAGCCAAAAAGAGTTTCCTCATGGGTATATTATAATATATTCCTGATTTTTGCCGGCCGCCCCGAAGCTTTCAAGGAAACGGCGGGCCTGCAAGTTCGCGGGCGTGCCGGGGGCATGGAGCCGCCGGGCACGATAAAATGCCGTTTTACGGCATTTTATCTCAGCTATAGCTGTGCAGGCCGGGGAGAAGGTAATTAACGCCGAAATAGGTGAACATTACCAGCACGAAGCCGGCGGCCATGAGCCGGGCGAACTTCATGTCCGTCCAGCCCCTGCCGCGCCGCAGGTGTATGGCCGCGGCGTAGTACAGCCAGGTGAGGAGCGACCAGGTTTCCTTCGGGTCCCAGGACCAGTAGGAGCCCCACGCCGAGTTGGCCCAGACGGCTCCGGTGATGATGCCCATAGAAAGCAGCCAGAACCCCACCAGTGCCGAGCGGTACATTAAAGAGTCCAGGTTCCCCCGCCCGGCCTCCCGTCCGGGAGATGCCGCAAAAATAAATACTATGGACACGAGGAAAGAAAGGGTGAACGCCCCGTAGCCCGCCATGACCGTGCCGACATGGATAAGCAGCCAGTTGGACTGCAAAGCCGGCACCAGAGGCGAGATCCCGGAGTCCAGGAACGAGGAGCCCGCCGCACCTGTCACCGCCAGGCCCGCCGCCCAGGGAGCGAGCCGGTCCAGGGTCCGGTCCGAGAAGTAAAAGAACAGCAGGTAAACGGCTATGAAAGCCCAGAGCAGGAAGCTCAGCGACTCGTACTGATTGGACAGGGGCGCCCTGCCCGCCGAATGCCAGCGCAGGGCGAGATATACGGTATCCAGGACCCAGCCTCCGGCCAGGGCCGCAAGCGCGCGCCTGAATTTCCATTCCCTGTTAAAAATAAATCCGGCCAGCGCCGCGGCCGCCGCCGCGCCGTAAAGGACGAAAGAAGCTTTTTGAAAGATCTCCATCATTGTTTTATCTCCTTCCAGAAGGCCAGGGTAAGGCCCATCATCAGCAGCGCGAATCCCGCGTAGATGATCTTAATGCTGGGGTCCCTGGATACCTGGATGTTTGAAAACCTGGGGTTTTGGGCGTCATAACCCGCCTGGTAAAGGCGGTATCCGCGGTAAGAGGCGGGTGAATTTACGCTTATCGCCCGCTCCAGTTTCAGCTCTCCTCCCTCGGAGATCGCGAGCAGGCTTTCGAACTGCTTTATCCTGCCCGGCAGGTGTTCATAAACGAGTCTTATGCCGGACGCGTCCTGCGCGCCGTGATAGTCCGGGTAGCGGGCGAACAGGTACTGCGGCCCGGCGTTCTTTTTATTTTTGAACGCTATCGTGAGCGCCGGGTTCGACCTGGATTCTCCCGCGTTGAAAGGTCCGGAGGGACCGATGGCGAAATCGGGGTAGAATTTAAGGACCTTTAGGCTTATCGGTACGGTCTTGAAGTCAACGGCGCCGCCCTCATGCGCCTCCACGGATTCCGCTATGTACGAGCCGTCGCGGAAAGCATGGATGAAATGCCTTTCGCCGTCCCAATAGGTTATCCGGAAATCTTTAAGCCGGACCTCGAAGGGCAGCGTCACGGACCCGCCTTCGGCGGTCGTGAATTCGTTCCGTGTTTCCCCGGTCTCAAGAGGCATGGTTCCGCTCACGCGGTAAACGCCGCGCACCATCGCGCCTATGAAGAGCAGGATCACCGCCAGGTGGCTTACAAAAACACCGGGCCGGAGCCGCAGGGGCTTCCATTGTTTTACGGTGCAGGCCAGCAGGTTGATCAGCGCCCCGGCCATCAGGGCCAGGAACCAGAAACCTGAAAAAACATCATTGAAACGGGATCTGGCGATCCACGCCGCGCCGACCCGCCCGAACATTTCCTGGTATTCCTGGGGAGACAGGCCCTGGGGGAACACGCCGCCTATCACAAAAGCGGCCAGAATAAGCGCGGAAAGGATCAGGAAGAGTTTTATAGAGGACAGTGCGTTCAGGATCTTCATTTTGTTCGGTCGCTCCCGGTTAAAAGTTCGGCGGCGCAGATTTTTACCATCTTAAGGCCAAGCCGGCGCTGAGACTCGAACTTGTCAAAGAGCCGTTCCAGGTTCTGGACGCGGAGGCGTCAAGCTGCCACACCCGGCCGGGCCGCCAGTCCAGGCGCAGGCCAGCGTCGCTCAGCTTCAGGATCCGTCCTGAGGCGGGGGAGGTCCGGCGGTCGTAATGAAAGCCGGCGTTGGCGTCCACCAGAAATTTCCCGTCCGACATCGGCAGCGTCACCCCGGAGGAGCCGCCGTAATCGGCGCCGGCCGGTCCGGTGATATTGTAACCCGTGAAATACGCGCGGAGATCGGGCATACCCGGCAGGCCCTGGCGCCACAGCGTCGCCCTCCAGAGCCCCGGCTGCATGCGTCCCTCGGCGCGGGTCCAGGAGATCTCCTCGTCCAGACCCAGGTTCCAGGGCAGGGTTTGTCCGCTTCCCGTCCAATAACGCCAGTAGCCGTTATTGATGGCCGTCGCCGAATCTTCGCCGGCGATCGCGCGGTCGGCGGCAGCGTCGACCGGCTCATAGTGGTTGAAGCCTCCGCGCAGGACCAGCCAGCCGCTTAAATTGGAGTTCAGCGAAAGGTCCAGGCGGGTCAGGCGCGCTCCCTTATGGAATTTGGCCGCGCCGTCGTTAAAGTCCAGCTGGGCCGTCTGGTAGGCGCTCAGGAGCGGTCCCAGGTCGAAGTTCTGGTCGAAGAGGGCTGCCAGTTCGTCGGATCTGCCCAGCCAGCGGGTGTGCATCAGGCCGAGGGTGGCGGCGTAAGAACCCTGTCCGGGCGAGCCGGTTTCCGACGCCGCGTAAACTGCTCCCAGCAGTTCATGGGAGGAAAAATCCTGGAACCGGCGGTCGGGGCGGGCCCCGGCCACGGCGCCGAGACGGAACCAGCCGGCCGGAGCTTCCACAGCCAGGCCGTCCACGGTCCCGAGTCCGGGTAATTCCTTAGGGAAAAAACGTCCGGCGCGGAAAAACCCCGCCTCGCCGAGCGGGCGTGAGAGCGTCAGGCGCCGCGCGCGGAGCCGGAAGCGGCGGAAGTTGTCGGAGAGAGAGGGGTGGTTGCCTTCCAGATAATTCCCGTTGCCGGACCAGACGAAGGACCAGGGGCCGCCGCCGAGGTTCTCCACCGCTCCGTCGCTGTCTATCCGGGAAACGCGCTGGTTGAAATTTATCGGTCTGACTTCCTGATAGAACTGCCGCAGCAGCGCCCGGCCGTGAGTCCGGGCGGCCTTCTTATAGGGCGCCGCCGGTTTTTTTGACGGCCCCGCCGCGGGCAGCGGCGTAAGCAGCGGAACCAGGTCTTCCCCGCCCAGGCCGGCTCCGGCGCCCGCGCGGGCCGCCGGTTTCTGGGGCGTGAAATAAACGATGTCGTCAGCCCGCGGCGTGAAACCTTTGACGCTGTCCAGCACGCGCAGGGAAACCTCGGTTTGGCTGAAACTTACCACCTCCACGGAGGCGACCCGGGTCCCGTTGCGCTTTAATATGCCGATCTCTCCCGGTTGCAGTTCGTGAAACGCGTCCATATCCACTCCGACCCGGTCTCCCGGTATGCCCAGGATCCGGCCCTGCATATTGTTATTATCCGCGGCGGCCCCGGCCGGCAGGGCGGAGCCGATCAGGATCAAGGCGGTAATATAAGCGAATTTCATTTAAAATTTTTGCCGTAAAAATTTTAGTTACATGACTGCCTGTTGCTGTGGCAGGCGGTGCAGCTCAAAGTGCTGTAATTCCCCGGGTGGCATTGCACGCAGGTCGCGCCTTTATGCGCTCTGTGGGTCGTGCTGTTGTAACAGCTGTTATGCACGAAGGCCGTCGGCTGCCAGGGCGAGCCGTTGCTCCTGTGGCAGGTGCCGCAGTAACTTTCGATTATGCCCTGCGCCGTATGATTGATGGGCGTGCTGGCCGCCAGGAAATCGGAGTGGTGGCAGGAGGCGCAGTTGGTCATGGCCGCGGAGTGCACGAATGTCGCCCCGAGCCATGAACTTTGGTTATGGCATTGCGAGCAGGTTTGCGGGTAGTTCTTTGCCACATGGTTCGCCGCCGCCTGGTAATCGGCCAGGTGGCAGGAGACGCAGTTCGTCATGGAGGCCGAATGTTTGAAGACGGCGCCGGACCAGCCGGCCTGGGTATGGCACTGGGAACAGGTCTGCGGGTAGTTCTTTGCCAGGTGGTTGGGCGCGCTCTGGTAATTCGCCAGATGGCAGGAGACGCAGTCGGTCATGGAGGCCGAATGTTTGAAGACGGCGCCGAGCCAGCCGGCCTGGGTGTGGCATTGTGAACATGTTTGCGGATAGCTTCGCGAGACATGGTTGGGCGCGCTCTGGTAATTGGCCAGGTG